>Ga0209643_1000785_pt1 | contig 41033 bp, 50 predicted proteins | sample AutmiccBRH37_all_FD_187383 | JGI IMG/M metagenome (GOLD analysis project Ga0209643, IMG submission 187383) | Deep subsurface microbial communities from Mt. Terri, Switzerland - Autotrophic microbial communities BRH/37_all (SPAdes) (version 2) | ecosystem: Environmental > Aquatic > Deep...
CTGAACAGCGACCCGCTTGCCTCGTCCGTCCCACGCATCGCCACCTCCTGCTGCCGCTGCCATGCCGGAAGTGAATCATGTTCTCATAACCGCGTCGAGGGCCGACTTTTTCAGCAGCCTGTTAAGTCCACCCGCATCGATATCTAGCGCCGGTTGAACTGTTTCGACCTGAGAAATACAGGGTACGAAGAACTTGCTCGAATGATATTTCTGGGCAAGTGTCAGGTCATGAGACGATCCAGCTACCAACAGATCATTGATTGGAACGAACGCCAAGGGGGCCACCGTAGGCTCGGCGTTGAGTTGGTCGGTGAAATCGACGGGCTCATGACTGAGGCTGATGCTGTCTCGGGGAGGTCTCCGAAGTTTACCGAATTCATTCCCATACGACTCGTCACAACCTTGGAGGTCTTTCTTCGTGGCGTGATTGCAGAGTTGATTGATGAAAAGGACTTATACTTCGAGCGTGGCGACAAGCTAATTAAAGGCGCAAAAATTGATCTTGCCTTCACGGCCCACATAAACCGTCGTGAACTGACCGTCGGCGATTTCGTTGCACATGCTGTCTCGTTAAACAACGTGGAGACAATCATTAGCACTCTGGACACACTGCTGGTCGATTTCCCGGCGAAGCTCAAGGTCGCCCATCCTAGATGGAGCGAAGAGAGTGACGACTGGCCACTGCCGCCGATCCTCGGCGACTACGATCAGGTGATGGCATCCCTCGCCCGTCTCTACGAAGTCCGCCACGTTCTAACTCACGAACTCCCTTCGTCGCCGTTCCTTGAATTGGCTGAAGTACCGAAGCTGGCGAAAGCGGCGAAATCATTTATTACTGCAACAGACTGGGTTGTGGTCGAAGCCCTCCACGGCGCCGTTCCGAGAACGCAGATAACGATGAACCTTAGTATGGGCGGCAGATTGCGTGATGAGGAAGTCCAGCTAACGGCGGCGATGAATGAGGCCGTCAAGCTTCATGGCATTGACTGCGATGCGCTCAGTGCGGTGCAGACCAGTTGGACCGAGTGGGCCGACGCGCAGGCCAGCCTAGTGGCCTCACAAGTTGAAGGCGGCTCAATGTATCCAATGGTCTGGGCGTCAGAGAAGGCCGCGCTCACTCGGGAACGGATTGTGCAGATTGAACGCTTAGTGAGTGAATGGATGGAAAAATAACCGCCCGACCGCACGACATTCTCGATTAGATCCGTTTCGCGGTTACTTTGGTCCCGTCGACGGCGACCACGAATATAACCCCGTCAGCCTCAATGTGAAAAACATGCTTTACCATGCTCAAGTTCAGCGTCGGCATCGGGTCTTCGATTTCTGTCGGGACATCTAATTCAGCAGCGTCGTACCTGTAGTCAGGCTTGTATCCATGAAGTACTACCCTTTTGGGGATGCCGCCCATGTCTTCGAAGACTGCGTTCATTGCCAAGACGGCTGCGCCATTCCGGTTCAGAACGACAGTTCGTCGAAAAAACGGCTTGATCTTACGGAGTATGGTTCGCCACGCTTCTATGTTGTCGACGATGGGCTTGCCAGAAAAGAAGACCGCCATCAGCCAAGGAATGAGGGGGAAGACATTTGAGGCAATGACCGTGACGAACGCAGGCAAGTCCGCGCCGGGACCAATGTTAGCTTCATCGAAGTCGGCATCGAACTCGGATTTGATGCGACTGAGAAATATCTTGCTGGCCGCATCTGTTGCCGCGCCCTCGTCAGCGTAGTCACCCCAATTCACGTATTCACCGATGCGGTCGTAGCTTTCGTCGACCACGAAGATAAGAACTTCATCGGAATGTTCCTCGCGCTGTCGCCACGAGGGTAAAGGTTCGTTGTTCTGCATGCCAAATAATTTTCGGATGCTTTCAATGAAGCCCATGGCAATTCCTCTAATGCTTTCTGACTGCCAGACAGGTTATCACTTAGTTGGTCCAATGACTTGCGAATATTGCGAACGACTGCTTCCCGTCTTGCGACCTGCTCGTCTCGTAATTGCGACGAAAGACCGCTTCCCGCCCACCCTGTAGAAAATTGCCGTCAGCCCGGCAAATAGAACTCCGTAATCCCCCGCTTCCCGTCCGCACGCCCGAGCTGGACGATCACATCGATGGACTTGCGGATGTATTCGCGCACCTCGGCGAATGTCAGCGGTGTGCCAGCCTGCAGCACCATGATCGCCAACCGATCGATCGCAAGTTCGGCGGTTTCTGCATGTATCGTCGAGACCGATCCGCCATGACCGGTGTTGATCGCCTCGAGATAGGTCAGGGCTTCGACACCGCGCAGCTCGCCGACGATGATCCGGTCTGGTCGCATGCGGAGGGAGGCCTGAAGGAGGGTGTTGGCTCTGCGTTGAGACCCTGCTCCGCGGTCTGCGAGAAGGGCGACGGTGTTCGGCTGGCCGGGGAAGAGCTCGAAGGCGTCCTCGATGGTGATCAGGCGTTCGTGCTCGCCCACATGCGTCAGAAGGTGCCGGGTGAAGGTGGTCTTGCCGGTCGAGGTGCCGCCGCTGATCAGGACGTTGAGCCGCGCTTCGACCAGGGTCTGCAGTGCGGCCTCGAGATTTTCCTCGGCAAGACTGGCAATGTTTTTCATCTTCTCGGCCCGGAGGGTATCGAGCGAAACGGCCTTGCCGAAGAGATAGGTCGGGGCATAGTCCCGGACGCTGCCCGAGGCGAAGAGGCGGATCGTGATCGAGGCCCCGCGATCGATGGCGGGCGGTACGGCGACCTGGACCCGAAGTGGCCGGCCCGCATACTCCACCTTGCCGGAGACGAGGGGGTTCTTTTCAGAGACGCGGGCCTTGGCGTCGCCGACGATGGTCTGGGCCATGTTGAGGGCTGTGGTCCGGTCCACGGTCTGGCCCTCGTGGCGCATGGTGGCGTCGCCCGCCACCTCGAGCCAGACCTTGCCGTTAGGGTTGATTGCGATCTCGACGACGTCGTCGCGCCGCAGGAGGTCGCGGAACGGGTCGAGATAGCGCTCGAGGTAGGAGGCTGGTGACGCCTGCTCCATCAGTAAATCACCACATCCCGATCCACGAGCACGGTCACCGAGGCCCCCTGGTCGACATGGATCGTCGGCGCGATCGAGACCTGGTCTGCGATGACCGAGCCCACGGCATCTTCCAGATCGGATGTGACATCGCCGAGGACAACATTGGTCGTCTCATTTCCCGTGCTCTCCGCCGCCACGGCCGGTGCCGCCCCGATCACGGAAATCAGCGCCGCGCCACCGAAGCGCTCGGCGAACTTGGTGTCGACAAGACCGGTCAGGCCAGAACGACCGAGCTGGTCGCCACCCACGGCGGCGATTTCCATCGAGGTGCCGTCCGGGGTCAGGACGCGGGTCCAGAGAATCAGGATGCGCTTCTGGTGCATTTCGATGCCGGAGCGGTATTGGCCAAAAAGGCGGGAGCCCCGGGGGATCAGGATCTGGTCCCCGGAAAACGCCGGGACCGGCTCGGAGACGACCGCAACCACGGACCCGGGCAGGTCGCTGTTGATGGCGGTCTGCAGCGCGGCCTGGATGACCGAGCCTTGGGTCAGCGTGCGTTCGGGGTGGGTGAGGCGAGCGGCTTCCTGCACTTCGAGCGGCCGCGCGTTTTGAAGGAACTGCTCGTTGCCGGAGAGGGCTGGCCGTCCGGTACCCGTGGCCGCCGGATCAGCGACCGCCGCGCCACTTTGGCCACCACGTGGACCATCGGCATAGACCACCGCTGGCGATTTGATTTGCGCCGTCAGAAGTTCTTCTGCAACCCGCCCGGCCTCGCGTTGACGCTGTTCCTCTTCCTGCCGACGGCGTTCTTCGAGCAAGCGCTGGTCAGAGATCAGCCCTTCGCGGTCGAGCTCGGCCTCAAGCCCCTCGCGTTGCGTCCGTTCGGCATCCAGCATGGCTTGCAGCCCTTCGATGCGGGTCTCGGTCTGGCGCTGCAGGTTGGCCAGCTCGGTTTCCTTGGCGGCGAGCGTCGCCTCGAGTGCAGCCTTCTGTTCGTCAAAGGCCTCGCGCTGGTCGGCAACGGCGGATTGGATTTCGGAATTCCGTGCGGCCTGGCTGGCGGCGAGGGCCTCGCGGAGCTTGGTGATCTCGGCCAGCACCTCGGCGCTCGGTTCTGGTGCCGAGACCGCGGGCACATCAAGGGCCTCCTCGACGGTGATCAGCGCGTCATTGACCCGTTGCTCGGTCTCGTCGGGAGGAAACTCCAGCCGCCCGCCGGTGCCGGGGCGGCGGTCCTGAAATGTCTCGACATCGGAGGTCTCGAGCGCGCTGTCGCGTGTCTGAAGGCCGGTCGCCAGGAAATACGCGACCCCAGCCCCACCAAGGGCAAGGGCGGCGGCGAGCGCGCCGACCCCGAGGCTGGTGCTGCGGCGTCTGGATTTGCCGCGCTGGCTGAACTGGTCGAGACGGTCCTGAAGATCGGGAGGGGTTTGGTCGCCCATGGTCAGTTGCTCACGTAAATCGCGCCGTCGTCGCGCATCGCACAGATCGCTTCGTCGCCGATCCGCAACGTCCAGTAGGTGTTCACCGCGAGCACGCGGACGGTATTGCCGGCTTGCGTCCAGTTGACCGTGCGCTCACGGCCCTGGTCGTCAGCCTTGAAGAGGGCGGGCTGGCGGGCATTATCCGGGAAAACGAAATAGGTATAACGCCCGTCGTCATAGATATGGCTGGGGCGGAAATCGGCGTTCCCCGAGACGCGGTAGTTGTAATTGCGTGGAGCTATGAGGCCCTTTGGCTGGGCGGCACCCGCCGCGCGGCGCTCTTCGTCGGGGTATCGGAAGCGGACCTCGAAGAACCTGGCCGGCCGGTTCGAGATCGAGCCTGCGCGCAGGTGGAAAGAATAGGTGCGGCGGTTGGTGATCACCGTCATGTTGGTCGAGGCTTGCGCCACATGCGGCTTGATCGTCAGCACGTTGCCAAGCTCGGGGATCGGATCCACCTGGAAGCTCTCGGTGTCGCCGACGATCACCGCTATAAGCCGTTCCCCCGCCCCGAAATGAATCGTGGTCGAATGCCTGAGATCGGTTTCGATCCGGTAGACTTGGTTCTCGTTATAGACGGCGGTGCGGATGCGGATGTCGAGCGGGCCGCCTTGTGGCGTGGCTTCGGCATTGGCGGCAACAGGAAGGGCAAGCGCCAGGAGAAGCGCGGGCAGGGATTTCATCTTGGTCAGTTCTCCAGGGTCTCGGCGTCGACGCGGTAGGAGGTCACCACGAAGCCCAAGGGGTTGGCCCAGACATCCTGAAGACGCTGGCGGGTTTCGGGTTGGAAGTCGTAGCCGACTGTCGCGACGTAAGACCGGGTCACGGTGCGCGTGTCGCGGGGACGGCGCAGCGTGCGGGTGAAGCGGACCTGGGCTACGCCGCGCTCGATCTGGTTCACTGACTTGATCACCACCCCGATCTTGGCGTCGCGGCCATAGACGGTGATCGGGTAGTCCTCATTGGTGGAAGACCAGAGATCGCGCAATGTACGGGCGGCATCGCCATCCGAGCGGTCGAGGACCGAGTTGATGCGGCTCTCGCCGTCTGTCAGGTCATAGGTTTCACGGTCGTCGACATAGGCCACGAGGTTGGCCTGGATGATGGCGTCGCTCTCGGAGAGCGTCAGCGCCTGAACGGCGGCGACTCGGTCCATCTCGCCGGTTTCCTTGTCGACCACGACCACGAAGGTCTCGGTTGTCTTGAGGGGAAAGAGGCTCGCGCCCGCGACCATCCCGGCCACGCCGACCAGAACGCCTGCGGCGGCGACGAACCAGGCGAAGCGCTCACGCCGCCTTGGTCCGTAGATGAAATCCGCCTCGAAAGCGTCGCGGTCGGGCGCGGGAGAACTGGTCACAAGCGTCTTCAAGTCAGTCGTCTTTCAAATCAGGGTTTGCGGAAGGATTTGGCGGCGGAGAGGAGCGCGCCGGGGCTCTGCCGGATCATCTCGCCAGTTTTCACGACGCCAGTATTGGAGGCCTGATTCAACTCGTGCGGGGATTTGCCGGTGACGAGGCGCGTGGCCGTGCCGGTGCCATACTGGCGCGTGTCTATGAGCCCTTGGCGCGCAAGGCCTGTGAGCCCCACTGCATTCGAAGCGATGCCGACAACACCGGTGAGGTTGGAGGCGATATAGGGGACCGAGGCCATGATCCCGGCGCTGAGGATCAAGATCACGAGGAAGGGCAGGATGAGGCTGACGGTCTCGACATCGTTTGGGTCGGCAGAGGCGTCGCCGATGGCCTCGGCGATTGCGACAATGATCCCCGCGGCCCCTGCGGCGGCGACCGGCATGAGCGCATAGCCGATGGTGGCGCGGGTCCAGGCCTCGAAGAGGGATTGGGTCGGTTTGAAAAGCGAAGTCACAATCATGAAGGGGGCGATCACGATCATCAGTGCGAAAACGATGCGGGCGAAGGCGATGATCCCAGCGGTGACGGCGGCAAAGACGGCGGAAAGGACGAAAAAGATGGCGCCCAGGACCGCGCCAAAGACCCAGCCCGCGCGGTCGCCGATCGTGTCGCCATAGGCGGTGATGCGGGCGACCATGTTGTCGAGGCTCTCATAGACCCCGGCCTCGTCGCCCGAGCCGGTGAGGGCGAGGATCGAGGCTCCGACGGAGTCGGGCACGCGCGTGACGATGTCGTAGATCACGCTGAAATTGTCCCAACTCTGCGCGAATATCCCCACCAGTGCCACCTTCATCCCGAAGGCAAAGCCGGTGCCGAAGGGCAGGGGGCGGAGTTGCATCACGGCGTTGATGCCGAGGAGGACGACAAGGAGCGTCGCGCCCGCCGAGATGACATTACCGACCGAGGCCGCCGAGGAGACAAAGCCGTCCTGCGCTACAGTGTTCACTGCGGCGTCGACCTCGCTCAGAATGTCGCGAATGATCCCCATCTACTTGGCACAGCCTGCGACAACTTCGGCCTCAAGGGCATCGGCCTGCGCGTAGAGCTCCAGCACGTTGAAGGGCAGGCGCGGGTTGTCCGAGGTCTGGAACCGGGGCAGGGCGCCCAAGGCCTGATCCCAAGTGAACTCATCGAGCAGGCAAGTGCAGTTCTCTGTGGCAAGCGCCTCTTCGGCGATCAGAATGCGCAGGATCGCGCGGTAGCCGTTGCGGAGATAGGCGGTCTCGGCCAGATCGGCAGGGGGTTTCGGGACACGGCATGCGTCGGTTTCGTCCCGCGCGATGGCCATCGAGCTGAAGGGTGTGTCGCCGGACGGGTCCATGCTCGGGGTCTGGGCCAGCGCGGCACAGGGCAGGGCACTCACGACGAGCGCGGCGAGATAAAGAGACCGAATTGAAGCCAAGCTGTGGGTCATGGACATTCTCATGGATCCACCGCCATCGAGCGGAATTTGCGCTCATCCGCGAGGGTTGCGGCATCGACGACCCCAAGCTGGCCGGCACTGACGCCCTGGGCCGCTTCCAGCCGCCAGATCTGGGTCAGGATGATGCCGAGCTCGGCGGTGACGCGGGTGTTGAGATCGACGGCGGCTTTCAGCCCGTCCTGATCGTCGATGAGCCCGACCATGGTCTCTAGCCGCTCGAGGCTCTGACCTGCCTCTTCGTGACTTTCCTGCGCGGCGACCGACAACATGGCGCTGGCCCCGGCCGAGGTGGCGATGCGATTGTCGGCGGGCTGGTCGGAGCTTGAGAGTGTCCCCAGACGCTCCGACGTGAATCCGCTGCCCGAGAGCACGCGCTCGACCGTGGCCGTGAGCTCCGCCCCGGGATTGAAGCCGCTCAGGAAGTCGCCGCTGGCTAGTGACTGCGCGGTGTTGAGGGGCGCCACCAGCTTGCCTCGCAGCGCGCGGAATTCCTCGACCGTGGCGAAAAGTTCACCGAGCCCGCTGCCTTCAATCAACGAGGTCAGTTGCGCCTCGAGGTTTGTCAGCTGCGACAGCTGAGTTTCCAGTTCCAGCCGCATGGTGGCGAGCTGTTGCATCTGGACGTTCAGGTCCTCGGCCATGTGCTCGAGCTGGGCCACAAGCTGACCAAGTTGCGATCCGTCAAAGGTCGGCACGCCCTGGGCCGTGGCGGGCGAGGCGAGCCCGAGTGTTGTGACCGCAGCCACGGTCAGGAGAAGCTGTCTCATTCGGGAACTCCCATCTGCATGAAGTCGCGCTCGGCCAGCCGGTCGGCGACGAGGTGCTGCGCATAGGCCGCCTCGCGCTGCTGGTTGGCGGCTATCAGCCGGACGCGGAGATTGAGGATGCGGCCGATCTCGGCCTTGGAATAGGAGTTGAGTTCCCAGGCCGCCTTGGCATTGGGTTGGGCATCGATCTGCAGGATGATGGCGCGCAGGCGGTTGATGACCTGTTCAGTCGTGGCGGAACTGTCGGCAGCGTAGTAGACACCTGCCTCCGAGATGCTGGCATATTCGGCCAGGGCAAAGTCCGAGGGCGAAAGCGTGCCGAGGGCATCGGCGCCGCCCACTACGGCGAGGTACTCGTTGTAGAACTTCGAGATGTTGCGAACATAGCCTTGGGTCTCGGCAAAGGGCGGGACGCCGCCATATTCGATCACCCGGCCCGGCCCCGCATTATAGGCCGCAAGCGCATGGGGGATATTGCCGAAGCGGTTGAGCTGCGTCGTGATATAGTGCGCGCCGCCGCGCAGATTGTCTTTCACGTCATAGCGGTCGACGCCGAGATCGGAGGCGGTGCCGGGCATGAGCTGCGTCAGGCCATAGGCCCCGACAGGGCTTTCGGCGGCGACGTTGAAGCGGCTTTCCTGTTTGATCAGGGCCTGGAAGAGGCAGCGCCACTGAGTGGCCGAGAGACCCGCGCGGGCCACGCCAGGGGCGCCTGCGAACTCGCCCGCGACCTCGACGATCATCATCTCGACCGTCTCGCGGGACTCGCCGAAGAGGCGGCTGTTCATCGGGCTCGGGTCGGTATTGGGATAGACCGCCGCCACGCCAAAATCCGCATTCCCTTCGAGGGCGCGGATGTCAAAGCCGGGACCGGTGATCGCGGCGGACATCTGTTCGAGGACGCGCAGCTGGTCGGCCTGCACATCCGCCAGCGTCGTCTCGGTGCGATCTTTGTCCTGCTGCACTCCGAGGTCTTCAGCCAGTGCCGTCACCCGTGCAATGGCGCGGCCGATGGCGGAGTTGTCCTGCGTCGGCACGCCCTGGGCATGGGCTGGCAGGGCACCGAGGCCGAGGCAGAGCCCGGCGGATATGATTGCGGCGCGGCTCATTCCGGACGGGGCAGGGGCTCGAAGGTGCAGTCGGGTTTGGCCATTGCGTGAGCCGGTGCGCCCATGGTCGAGAAGGACAGGGCGGCCCGCGTGACCTGCGGCTCGCCATTGCGTCCGAAGCAGGGCGAGGTTTTCTCGGTGTATTTCTCGCAAGCCGAGAGAAGGCCAACGGCGGCGCAAAGCGCAAGGAGAGGTTTCGAACTCATATCACACGTCTCCAGAAATCGGGATTGGCGCGCCAATCGGCGGGCACGCGCGCCTCGCCGGTGGCACCGCCACCAAGGATGGGAAGGAGGTTGCCCAATGCGGAGAGATCGGCATCGACGAAGACGCTGTCGCCCGCCGAGCGCACAAGGGCGATGCGCTGGCCAATGGTGGGCTGGACGAGAAGGGCCGCCTCCTTGGCGTTCACGCGCAGGAAGTCGTAATCCGAGACGGTGGCACGATCGTTCGGGAAGAGGATCTGGGTCGGGACCGTTTCGACGATGGTCTTGCCGACGCGGGACTCCCGCAGCTGGCTCGGATATTGGGTCATCATGATCACGACGCAGTTCATCTTGCGAAGCGTCACAAGCCAGTTTTCCAGCCGCGCCCCGAAGTAGAGATCGTCCAAGAGCTTCCAGGCCTCGTCGAGGACGATGATGGTGGGGCGGCGGTCTTCGACCACACGTTCGATCTGGCGGAAGATGTAGGAGAGGACCGCCATGCGCTCGGTCGTCATGTCGAGGATCTCGGTCATGTCGAACCCGATGATGTCAGAGGCCAGTTCAAGCCCGGCGCCATACTCCGGCTCGTCAAAGACCCAGCCATAGCGTCCGACCGGGGCCCATTCGGCGACGCGGGACTGCAGCTCGCCATCATCATCGAGCGACTGAAACAGAGTCTCGAAACTCGCGAAGCGCCGAAGCGAGCCCTCCGCATGGGCATTTTGCGCGACCGCGCTTTGGATGTGTCGTGACTGCTCGCCCGTGAGGGTTCCATTGCGTGTGAGAAGTGTCGCAAGCCAATCCGAGAGCCAGGCGCGGCCACGTTCGTCGATTTCGGTATCGAGGGGGTTCAAGCCTGAGGGCACCCCGGCGCGGATTTCGTTGTAGCGGCCACCAAGGGCGCGGACCGCCATTTCGAGGCCGCGATCCTTGTCGAAGAAGAAAAGCCGCGCGCCGACCCGTTGCGCTTGGGCTGCGAGGAAAGCGGTGGTCAGCGTCTTGCCGGTGCCGGTGCGCCCCAGAACCAGGGTATGGCCAACGGTCGGTTCCTTGCCCGGGCTACCCGTCTCGTGGAAATTGAAGCGATAGCCTGAGGTGCCGACCGTGGGCAGGACCGAGATCGTCTGGCCCCAGGGCGACTGGTCAGGACCACGCCCCTCTACGCTGCCATGCAGGGCCGCGAAGTCGGCGAAGTTGATCGAGGAGATCGGCGTCTTGCGGGCGCGGTAGCCGAAATTACCGGGGCTTTGCGCGAAATACGTGGCTTTCAGCGCCATGCTTTCGCGCACGGCCACTGCCATCATCTCCTGGCCGACGCGCTTGATTTGCGCGGCGGCGCGTTCAAGCGTGTCGCGATCCGGGGCATAGACCGCGATGGAGAGGTGATGGTCCCCGAAGGCAATGCGGCCCGCCTCCTGATCGTCGGCGGCTTGACCCAGTTGTTCGCGCAGAGAGACGGCCGCATCGTCGGAGGCCTGCATCTGGCGGATGATCCGCTGGATGCGTTCGGCCATGATGTTGTTCGGGATTGGGCTGAAGGAGTTCGTCAGCACGATGTCGAGGGGCAAGTCGAGCGCATCTAGGAGGGTCACATCCGTGAGGGCCGGATAGGTCTTCATCGAGAAGAGCGCGCCATATTTGATCTGACCGGTCACGGCGTCAGTCAGGGTGACGATATCGCCATCAAAGGTAGCGCGGCAAGTGCTCAGGGTATGCGACAGGGGCAGGGCGCTTTGGCAGATGGCTACGGGCGAGAAGCTGCCTGAATTCAGCGTATTGAGAAACCCCAGCCACTCGCCACCCGTGCGGGTCAGCCGAACCGGGTTCGCAGAGGCAAGCGCCACCTCGAAGAAGCCCATGACCTCGTTCAGCTCCTGCATGCGTGTGGCGCGGTCCTTGACCCAGGCCTTGCGGGCGAGGGCACGCAGGAGCGGAATGCGCGCTGAGATGTCGGGCCGCCGGATGACGCTGAGATAGAGCTGGCGTTTGGCGGGCCGCAGGTCTTTGACATGGGCTTGCCAGCGGGCGTCGATCGCGGCGGCGAAGCTGTTTCCCTCGATGGGCCGCACCCCAAGATCCTGCGGCACAGAGATGCGGTGGATGTAGAAACCGAAGGCATAGCCGGTCTGGGCGACGATGGCCGCGACTGCGCGCTTGAGCGCGTCGAGCCGGCTGTCTTCGCTGGTCATCGGATTGAGACCATCGAGGCGCAGGGTCGCCATGAGGTCGCCCTCGCGCAGAACCATGACCTCGTCATCTGCCAGCGCGAAATACGGCAGGTGCTCCGCGAGATAGCTCTCTCGCGCGAACTCGCCGCCGCCTGCTTGGAGCAGAGCAGTTCCGTGAGTGAAAAGGGTGCCTGCATCACGCGCCAAAGCTGTCGCCTCCGTGCAAGGCCCGGTTCTTCGTCGGGCGCACCGAGCCGTAGGAGACGCGCAGCACCTCGAAGAAATGTGGCTCGCGGTCGGCGACGAACCAGAGGATCGGATAGGCAATGATGCCGATCAGGAAGAAGATCATCGATTTGGTCCAGATGAACGGCAGAACGATCCCACTCGCCAGAACCACGAGGTATCCGACAGGGAGACCCAGATACTTGGGCGGACGGGCGAGGCCCAGAAAGAGAGGGGATCGTTCTGCCACTTCTATTCTCCAGCCTCAGGAGAAGCCGTCGACGATGGTGCCGGCCGAGAAGATCAGCACGATCCCGATAATGACCGAGGCAAACCAGCCCCAGTTCAGACGCCCCATCATGCACATGAAGCCCGTTCCGATGACCGCGAGCGTGGCGACCGCGATCCCGATCGGACCGGTCAGCGCGGCCTCGACGGTTTCCAGCATAGTCTGGATGGGTGACAAGTCCTGAGCGAAAACGGGCGTTGCGAGAGCCGCAAGTGTTGTGGCGATGGGCAAGAGGCGGCTGAGGCGATGTCTGAGCATGCGGTGTTCCATTGTTTTACTGAAGATCGATGAGGATGGGCGCTCGGGCTGGAACCCGGTCTGCGACGCGGGTGTCCGGCGCGGAAAGGGGTGTGCCTGCCAGCCGGGACCGGATCCGGTGGATGCGCGCGATGTAGTCGCGGGTCTCGGCGAAGGGTGGAATGCCGGAATATTCGACAACCCGGTGCGGCCCGGCATTGTAGGCCGCGAGCGCGAGGTCGATGTCCTTGAAGGTCGCAAGCTGCGCGAGCAGATAACGCGCCGCGCCATCGAGGTTCTGGGCTGGGACGCGCGGATCGACACCGAGGGCGCGGGCTGTGTCTGGCATCAGTTGGCTCAGGCCATAGGCGCCCTTGGGGCTGACGGCGGTCGGATTGTAGCTGCTTTCTGCCTCGACCAGGGCGCGGAACAGGACTTGCCAACGGTGCGCGTCGAGACCGACGCGATCCAGGGCGCGATTGCCTGCATGGCGCTCGGCGGTGGCGCGGATCAGCGCGAGAATGTCGTTGCGACCGGAAGGCGGCGTGGCATCCAGCGAGGCCAGCACAACGCTGTCCTCAGCGTCATCATCTAGCCCGGCCCAGCCAGGCCGCTCACCATGAAACGTCCAGCCAGAGGTCCGGGCGGTTCCGTCGCGGCCGAAGACGATTACGTCAGCAGCGCTCCTCGAGGGTGAGCTCATAGTCAGGACCAAAGCGCAGATCGCGACCGTCACCGAACTCGAGATGATGTTTGAAGAGCCCCGGCCATATGTTGAAATACCGCGGCTCAGGTCCAAGCGGTGTGATGCGGGTGGACACAAGGATGGCCTCTGGCTCACCTTCGCGCAGGTAGATGCACTGGTAGCGCGGCTTGCCATCGTCCGTGAACCCCACGAGTTCATACCGGCAGCGGAATGCAATGCCCCTCTCCTGAAGGTCTTTGACACCATCGATGGTGATCAGGATCTGATTGCGCGCTATCGGCATTTGGACTCTCCCAGTGAAAGCCCTTCTAGTGCGAGTCATTAATGGCATAAAGACACAATGAGTCAATACGACATATTGCAGAAAATATCATATTGATGAATAATCGCCAAAACAGACAGGGAGCGTGCTGTGAAGAAACTCATGATGACGGTGGCGATCGGATCTGTTGCGGTATTTGGATCCACAGGACAGGCGTTGGCATATGACATCGACTGCGCCATCATTCTGTGTATGGCGGGGGGATTTCCGCCAAGTCCTGTCTGTAGCCATGCCTATCAGACGATGATCCAGCGCATCACGCCGATCCCTGTCTTGCCGCCGTTCGGGGTGTGTACTTTCGCTGCTGCCCCGACAAGTCCCGGCACGCCGGGACAGGAAACGGAGCTGGATATTTCCCTGTCTGAGTATGCCTGGCTCCACCGGATACAGATTCATTGGTTTGAGGGCCGTGCGTTCGAGGATCACAATGGAGACCGACGCTGGAGTTGGTCATTCCGCTCCTGTAATCGTGAGAACATTGGTTGCCGAAACATCATCTTCGAAAACCGGTCAGCAACACCTTGGCCGAATGCGTTTGTCTCGGACAACGATCAGATCGTGCCCTATCCGGACCCTCACAAATCGGGTAACTTTGCTCATCGCGCGGTCATGATCGAATTTGGAAACTACGAGGGCGACATCGAGCATTCGGAATGGATCTCTTACTGATCCTGACTGCCTTTGGATTTCATTCTGATTGGCCGGATCAGGATATCGGAGGCGAGGACCTCTTCGGCTTCCATGAACCACCACCTGACAACCTGACCCGTGTTCCACCGGTAATCGCGCCAGACAACATGTGTGTCGCCTGAAATCTCGATGAGTCCCTCCCGGACGGGCTCTGCGAATAGTTGTTTCATGCACATATCGAGGATCCTGCGAGACACTGGTCGTTACGGTGTGTTGCGGGCCGCCGCGCGCACATCTGGGTGCAAGGGATCCGAGCGTACAAGTGCCGGGACGGCACTGATGAGCGGCAAGACCTCTGTTCTGGCGTTGGACGAAGGTTCAAAGCCCATCCACGCGCTCATGTGCTGGGTCATCTGGGAGCCGCAACCGATGTCTGACCGCCTTGCGTCGCATCAGTTCTTCGGAGGCGGCCCGGCGATCTGGTGGCCACAGTGAACGGCGACCTCTTGGGACAGTTTGGAGAAGGACTCAATCCAATGTCCGGCCTGTGCCGCCAGAAGCGGGTCTGTCAGCGGATCATGGTGACAATCCACGACATCCACCACATAGTCAGGCCCAATATTCTCGATGATCCGGCCAAGCGTTCTAGACAGGAAATCGCGACTGTCAGGGATGCTATGTCTCCGGCACATCTCGGGGGACGGATTGCTGATCAGAATGATCGGCGCGTCAGCAAAATCCTCCACGTATCGCTTCGCCATGTTTTCACAGAACTTCGACCAGAGTTTAACGGACATGATGATCTTGTGCTCGACCTCCAGCGAGAGCTCGGTTCCAAATCCGACATGCCCGGGACTAGAGGCATCATTGCCCGATGCAAACCTCAGCAGATCGCAAGGGTCCAGACCGATTGTTGCCAGCAGCGCCTCAGACGCCGTGATGGATTGAGACGCCGTCGGGTAAGCATTGGATATATACATCACTGTGTTCCTGTTCGTGAGTGAGGGGTCAGAACATTCGTTGAGAATGCAAGAAAGCTGCCGTCCTGATTGTGCTGAACGGCACCAAGTTTGCGCGTCGCATAACCCATGCGACTGGCCATGCGCATGAACGCAGGGGAGCCCAGAAAGAGACATTGCTCGGCGCCGACACTTGCCAGAAACTGATCGGTCGCCTGCAGGATGCGTTCGCTGAGTTGGATGCCGGGGTATGTGACAAGCCGGGTCAATTCCCAGACCTTTGGATCGACAGTTGGGGCCGCGTCGCAGATCTCGGAGGGTAGTTCGGGCAGCTTGTGAAGGTAGGCGTCCCGTATCATGTATGAGAACCTGCCGTCTGGATCAGGGCTGGTGGTGTTAAGTAGTCGTGCCCCTGCTAGGACGCTTGAGCCGTCATGGACAACGACATAGACACTGTCCGCGCGGTCATACTGCTCGGCCTCAAAAACGGCGCTATGGGGAATGTTCCAGCCGAGGTGATCGACAAAGATCTGTTTACGCAGTTTGAGAAAGGCAGGTATCAATCCTGTCCGATCCTCAGCGGCGCTTAGCACGGAGACCTGACAATTGCTCACCCGCGCGCGCACGGCTTGCATGGTGGTGGTCACCCTTAGTTTGGGTCTGGCGGGTGTTTGATCTGTGAACATTGGAACCTGCTTCCTGATCGCGATGGTCCTTTAGCTGCACAAGACCGAGCCCGTCGTCCAAGGGTTTGAGCAGGAATGTTAAAAGATCAAACCTGAGGTCAGGTTTGGCGACAGAAGCGTCCAAGAACTGGCTTCAGGTCAGGTTCTGCACCCTGAGACACAAGCACCTGACCTCAGGTCAGGTGCCTGAACGCGGAAATTGACATTGCTGTCCAATATATTGTTTCTCTACACACGCTAAAATTGTGCCGGTAAATAACGATGTCAGATGAGCTTTTACCCGTTCTTGCAGCAGATCAGCTGTTCCAGGTGGACGCAGAGCCGGTCCTTTCCATCGGGACCGAAGGGTTTTTCATCATGGTTAATCATACCAGGAAGGGCCCGGAGTTTATTGAAAGCAGCTATCCTGAGGCTTGGAGGGAGGAATACGACAGTAATTCTTACCACCTGAAGGATCCTGCTTTCCTTTGGGGCCTCGCGAAGAACGGGAATAAGCGGTGGTCGGAAGTGCGCCTCCCGGATGTTGCCGGCGTGTTTAGAAAGGCACGGCGCCATGGGCTGATATACGGGGCGATGTTTAGCCGCGGATATCCTACCAGAAAGTCAGTCCTGAGTGTGGCCAGAGACGATCGCGAACTGACCGATGACGAGCTGGTGCGTCTGGCTACATGGTTTGACCAGTTCATCGGCGCCTGCAACGCCAAGCAAATGTTCTCCCCAAAGGAATTGGAAGTCCTGCAATGTCTGGCCAATGATATGACGATTGATCAGGCGGCCGAGAGAATCGGGATATCCAGTTCAGCGGCAAAGGTCCGACTGAAAGCTGCACGGGATCGGAGCGGCAGAAAGACGAACAGTTGGGCCGTCGCCGCAGCACTGCGGGCGAAGCTCATCGATTAGAGCGTCTCAGTGGCATATGAAGGTTGTGATGCGCACCAAAACGAAGTGTGCGCATCACGTCGTCAAGTGCCGCGGCTTTAAGTCACTCGCCGGGCATGAGCGCCCTGATACCGAACATGCCGTCAGGGCCTTTTTCGAGCATCATCATAACCGTGTCGCCCGCCTCGACAGCGCCAGTTTCGGCCCCGTCAAGCAGTGGCATATCCATGGTCATGGCTGGCCAGCCGATCTCCGGGATCGGACCATGGGTGACGTTCACGCTGTCTGCCTCGATACTGTTGACTGTGGCCTCGGCGTGAACAGCGCCCTCAACTGCTTTTTCGTCCATCGCCATGGCTCCATGGTCCATGCCGGATGAATGGTTCGTTTGAGCCAGGGCCATCGGCGCGCTCAGGATGAGGGCGGTTAGGGTCAGTAGTGTCTTGCGCATTTGGATCTCCTTTTGTTGCGCCAATCGGTGCCCGCCGCTCATTCGCCGGGCACTGTAGTTGTTGGAAAATCAGAGTGTTCCGGGCCGGCACTGGCCAAATCGTGATTGACGCGCGGCAGGGCCAAGCGTTTCCAGATCACGTAGATCGCCGGTATCACGAGCAGCGTCAGCAAGGTTGCTGTCGCCATGCCGCCAATCATCGGGGCCGCAATGCGCTGCATGATCTCTGATCCGGTTCCATCGCCATACATGATCGGCACAAGCCCGGCAAAGATCGTGGCCACGGTCATCACCTTGGGCCGCACGCGCAGCAAGGCGCCCTCAAAGACAACCTCCTCGACATCTTGCGATGTCAGGGGGCGTCCCTGCGCCTGTGCGAGGCTATGGCGTTTTTCCCATGCCAGATTGAGATAAAGCAGCATGACGATGGCCGTCTCGACCGCGACACCAGCCAAGGCAATAAAGCCGACCAGCACCGCAACGGAAATATCGAAGGCCAGATACCAGATCAGCCAGACACCCCCGGCCAAGGCGACCGGCAAAGCCGCGAGGATGATGGCAACTTCGGTCACGCGCGAAAACGCAAGGAACAACATCAGCGTGATGATCAGCAAGGTCGCGGGAGCAACGAGGGTCAGACGATCCTGCATCCTCTGGATATACTGATACTGCCCCGCCCATGTGATTGAATAGCCCGGTGGCAGACTTACGGTTTCGGCCACAACCTGCCGTGCCTCATCCACATAGCCCCCCAGATCACGCCCGGCGATGTCGATAAAGACAAACCCCGTGCGTCGCGCATTCTCCGACCGGATCATTCCTGGTCCATCCACCACAGAGATATCGGCCATGGCCCCGAGCGGCACATGCGCGCCGGAAGGCGTCACAACCGGCAGATCACGCAGCTTTTCCGGGCTGTCCCGCCAGCTTTGCGGATAGCGCAGGTTGATCGGGAATCGTTCCAATCCCTCGACGCTTTCAGAGACATTCAGGCCGCCGATTGCGGATTGCACCACGTCCTGAATCTCGCGCACGCTCATCATATAGCGCGCGGCGGCATCTCGGTTGACGTTGATTTCGATGAACCGTCCGCCTACGGGCCTCTCGGCAAAGGCCGATGCCGTGCCCTCGATGCCAGAAACAGCCTTTTCGACCTGAACACCAATCCGCTCGATCACCGAGAGGTCCGCGCCAGAAATCTTGACCCCGACCGGGGTCTTGATGCCGGTGGCCAGCATGTCGATGCGGTTCTTGATCGGTTGGATCCAGACATTCGTCACACCGGGGATTTGCACAATGCGATCCAGCTCGTTGCGAATACGCTCTATGGTCATGCCCTCTCGCCAATCAGCTTCGGGCTTGAGCTGAATGGTGGTCTCGATCATGGTCAGGGGGGCAGGGTCTGTCGCTGTGTCGGCGCGCCCGAGTTTACCATGCACGGTCTGCACCTCCGGGAGGGTTGCAATCAGACGGTCAGTCTGTTGCAGCACCTCGCGCGCCTTTCCAATGGACACGCCCGGATAAAGCGAGGGCATGTAGAGCAGATCACCTTCATTCAGCTCTGGCATGAATTCGGTCCCAAGCCGTTGCAGCGGCCATGCCATCGAGAGGACCAACAGAACAGCAACCGCCGACGTCGCCCAAGGCCAAGCCACCGCGGCGTCCAGAAAGGGGCGGTAGAGCCAGATCACCATGCGGTTCAGCGGATTTCTGTGCTCTGGCAGGATTCGCCCACGCACGAAATACCCCATGAGCACCGGCACCAAGGTAATCGACAGGATCGCAGCGGCGGCCATGGCATAGGTTTTGGTGAAGGCCAGTGGCTTGAACAAACGCCCTTCCTGACTCTCAAGAACAAAGACCGGCAGGAAACTGACTGCAATGATGGCCAGGGAAAAGAACAGCGCGGGCCCCACCTCGGACGCGCATTCGGAGACAATCCGCCAGCGATTTTCCTTGGTCAGAGCCTCTTTTTCGATCCGTCGATGCATTGCTTCGATCATCACGATGGCCGCATCGACCATCGCCCCGATGGCAATCGCAATACCGCCGAGCGACATGATGTTGGCGTTGACACCTTGTAGCTTCATGATCACGAAAGCCGCGAAAATGCCCAGAGGCAACGACAGAACGATCACCAGCGATGACCGCAGATGAAGAAGAAAGGCCCCGCACACGAGGATGACAACGATGAATTCCTCGGTCAGCTTGTCCTGGAGCGTTTCAATCGCGCGTTCGATCACCCCGGCACGATTATAGGTTGTGACAATTTCCACACCCTCGGGCAGACTGCCGCGCAGTTCTTCGATCCGCGCTTCGACGGCCTTGATCGTGGCCAGTGCATTGCCGCCCCACCGCAGGATGACGACGCCGCCAACCGCATCGCCTATCCCGCCGAACTCGCCGACCCCGCGGCGCATTTCGGGCCCAAGCCGGATTTCGGCCACATCGCCCAGAGTGACCGCAGCGCCGCGCGCGTTGACCAACAGAGGTGCCGCCGCCAGATCAGCCAGATCGTCCACATAGCCGGTGGAGCGCACCATGTATTCCGCTTCGCCCATCTCGATGACGCTGCCCCCGGTTTCCCGGTTCGCGGCCTCGATTGCGGCGCGGATGCGGGACAGCGACAGATCATAGGCGCGCAGCTTGTTGGGATCGACGACGACCTGATATTGCTTGACCATGCCACCGATGGTGGCCACTTCGGATACACCCGGAACCGTTTGCAACTCGAATTTCAGAAACCAGTCTTGCAACGTTCTCAACTGTGCAAGATCATGGCCCCCGGTCCGGTCGATCAGCGCATATTGATAGATCCAGCCGACGCCCGTTGCATCCGGCCCCAATTCGGGGGCAACACCTTCGGGCAGGTCGGATGTGATCTGGGCTAAATATTCGAGAACACGGCTTCGCGCCCAATAGAGGTCGGTGCCGTCCTGGAAGACGATATAGACGAAACTATCGCCAAAGAAGGAGAAGCCGCGCACATCCGTGGCCCCCGGCACAGCGAGCATCGCTGTGGTAATTGGGAAGGTTACTTGATCCTCGACCACCTGCGGGGCCTGGCCCGGATAGGGTGTTTTAATGATGACCTGAACATCGGAAAGATCGGGAATGGCATCGACCGGAGTAGAGCGGATGGCCCAGACACCGGCCACGGCCAACATGATTGCCAGCACAATCACCAACAGCCGGTTGGTGATTGACGCCCTGATGATCAGCGGGATCATTGCAGCAACTCCGACGCCGGGACGACCCCGACAAGCGTCAGAGACAGATCAGGATTGCGCGCAAGAAGCAGCCCGATTTCCCTGCCAACTGGTAAATCGCCAGCGTCAACCTCTGGCGTGATGGCAAAATCCATTGTCATGCCCGGCATGCCAATATCCGTCATCGGACCGTGGGTGATATTCGCGCGATGCTCATCCGGATCTACCGAATTGATTATCCCCTGAACCTGCATGGGCGGCTGTGCGGGCTCAGCCGCGGTCAAAACCATGGTCATGCTGTCGGGGCGGTCGAAAGTCAGTATAAGATCTGTGTCTAGAGAAAGCGTTGCCGGATCAAGCGACTCCGCAAGGTCGAATACCATCGTCATGCCCGGCATGCCCGTCTCTGGGATTGGGCCATGTGCGATCGTCGCCGTTTGTTCTTCGGTGTTAACCTCTTCGATGCGACCAGGGATTGTGATTGCTGTGGCGGCCTTGGACATGCCCACCTCGGGCGAGTCCGCGCTCTTCAGTTCCGTGCCAAGATCCCGAACCGCCACGATAACAAAGTTGCCATCCTCACCCTTGGCCAAATCGAATTCTATCGGTTTACCCAAAGGCACTGTTGTCGGATCAACACCGGCGACCGGCATATCCATCTGCATGGCGGGCCAACCGATATCGGGAATCGCGTCATGGTTCATTGTGAGCTTGCCATCGTCTGTCACTGCTTCGACCAAGCCCGTCGCGGTTGCTGCAATCCCGTCATCTCCAGCGAGATCAATCAGGGCAAGCTGCCCGTCCGCCCCACGTGACACGCGGAACACGACCATTTGGCCGGGTATGACACGCTCAATCGCGACATCCGCACGAACCGGAAAGCGCGAGGTCATATCTGGCCAATCAAGGCTTGCCAGCGGATCATGTTTTATGGTGGCCATCCGCGTTTCAAGATCAAGCGCGACAAGCTCGCCGCGTCCGCGAACCGGCGCGGCGTCGGTGGGGGCCATGCGCATCAACCCAGCAGAAAGTGCGCTTTCACTGTCGATCAGGAATTGAGCCGAGGCCACGACCTCCTCACCCGAGGCCAAGCCCTGCAAAACCTCGGTGCGCCCACCTTCTCCAAAACCGTCGCGCAGGCCCGTGGTTATGAGCCTAGGCTTGAACACGCCTTCTGCGGTTTTGAGAATAACCCGCTCCGCTCGCCCAGTGCGGATGATCGCCTCATTCGGGATCGTCACCGCTTCTCTTGTCTGTTCAGGGACGAGAGCAACGGTGCCGAACATGTTCGGCCTTAGCAGCCCCTCGCGATTGTCAAAGCGCAGCCGCACCGGCAGGGTTAGGGTTCGCGCATCAAGTTCTGGAAAAATATAGTCAATTCGCCCCTCGAAACGCTGGCCCGGTAGGTGTTCGAATTCGGCAACCGCGTTCATGTTCGCAGACAATCGGCCAATATCACGTTCAAAGACATCGGCAATCAGCCAGACGCGCGACAGATCGGTCAACGACAGCGCCCGCGTGCTGGGTTGGATGAACATTCCATCCGCTGCATCGAGCGAGATCACAACACCGTCTTGCGGCGCGTAAACCCGCAAATTGCGTGCAGATTGACCGGACCTGACAATCTCCTCGATCTGACGATCCGACATGCCCTGACTGCGCAAACTGCCGCGCGCCAGTTCGACAATCCTCGGGTCGCCAGCCTCAATGGCCCGGATCAATTCCGCACTGGAAGACCCGATATCAGGTGAGAATATCTCGAAGAGAACATCACCTTTGGAAACGAGATCGCCGACCGCACGCACATTGAGGGTTTCGACCCAGCCCTCGACGCGCGTGTGGATATGGCTGGTGAGATGTTCATCATAGCCGACAGACCCAATGGTATCTATCCGTTCCGAGACGGGCTCGGTTCGCGCGATGGCCGTGCGCACACCGATCGCGTTGATCTCGGGTCCAGATAACCGCACTTCGGCAGGATCACCTGCGGGGTCCTGCCCCGCGTAAACCGGCACCAGATCCATACCCATAGGAGACTTGCCTGGTCCATCCCGACGATAGTTCGCATCCATCGGCGCGACCCAATACAAGATGTCTGGACCGTTGGTCTCTGCCCCGACTGAAGGATTCAGAAAATATCGTTCACCAGCAATTCCAGCCAAAGCGCTTACGCCAATGGCCAGAATGCCCAACGCCGCATAGCGTCCTTGCATCACAGTCTCCGTTCAGGCGCGTTAGCGCCCGCATCTAGGATCAAAAGGATCAGACCAGCGCGCTTGCGCTGTCCGCATTCAATTTGGATCAGAGATGTTTGGGAGGTCTGTCTTGGGAGCCTGGCTTGAATTCAACAAGAATTAGCTGGTTAATTTTGTTGAAATTCAAGGTTGAGAAATATTGCCATGCTTGCACAAGCACCGAATCTTCACGCGTAGTCAGGCAACAGGAAAACGACGCGCAATCTTTCTTTGGATCGCCGGACGCTGTTGAAAGGTCAGCCGACTGGGCGTGTTTTGGATGCGTTGACTCCGAAGTGTGCTCCAAGTGCTTGGTGGAACCATGCTGGTCCATCGTTTGCATATCTTGCATCGTTGCAGCATTTGCCATGGCTGGAGTCATGGTGTTCAGAAAAAGCCATGCAAGGGTCATGAGGAGAAGCCCCGACGCCCTTAGAATACAGTAGCAGGTATTTTGGCTTTTTTTGAACATGATCTGTAACTAATGGGCTGCGGGCCAGATGCAAGTCACATTGTCGAAAGCTGACCTTTTCTCGGCTGTCTGTCCCCACGGCACCGGCGCGTTTGAGACGTTGACAACGCTTGGATTCAGCATTTTGCCGGACCTGGACTGTAAGAGTTTTTGCGTTTTGTTTTTGCGTTTTGGAGTGTCGACCTTGCCTCACCCAATCCTTCCCAGCACAGGAAACACATCGAGTAACCAGTATGACAGGGCGCTGAGCTGACCGGTGATCATTGCGATCCCCATAAGAATCATCACCACGCCCGCACCCTGATGCAGACGGCGGCCCAAACGTCCCACGCCACGCAAACGACCTGTAAGGTGGTCGGTGAAGGCGGCGACGATCAGGAACGGGATGCCAAGTCCGGCGGAGTAGATCGCAAGCAGTGTCACGCCCTGTCCAATCGTTGCACTTGTCGCGCTCGCCGTCAGGATCGCACCGAGGATTGGGCCGATGCAAGGAGTCCAGCCAAAGCCGAAGGCGAGCCCAAGCACGTAAGAGCCCGTCGGGCGTCCTCCCGGCAGGTCGAGGTGGAACCGAGAATCCCGCTCCATCGCCTGAATACGTGCCGCCCCCAGCATGAAGAGCCCGAACAGGATGATGATCCCACCGCCGAGGAAGTTGAGCTCGTACCGCCAGCGCAGCAATGATTGCCCGAGGGCCGTGGCAGAGGCCCCGAGGATCATGAAAATCGTGGAGAATCCGAGCACAAACCAAAGGCTGAGCCAGACAACCTGGCCGCGGCCCGGGGTCATTGCGCCGCCCACCGAGCGCCCCGCGATATAGGAGACATAGCCGGGCACGAGCGGGAGTACGCAAGGTGAGACGAAAGATATTGCACCTGCAAGAAGAGCCGCAGTCATGCCGATGAGCGAGAGGTCAGCCATGCGAAGCCTCCAGCGTTCTCTGTCGCCACGGCCACCAGCCAAGAGCATAGGAATAGGCCGCAGTCGGAATGACCACCCATTGCAGAACAGGACTCAGCCCTGCGTCGATCACGGGAATGACTGGCATGAGATCGCGGTAAGCCCAGGCTTCACGGATCTCGATGTTCAACCATTCGCTGAATATCGTGTAGCCGAGACCGAAGATCAGCGCAGCAAGCAGAACACGGGGCCCTTGCGTCTGCGGCCACGTGGGTCGGCCGAGCAGCAGAAGCGCCAGAAAGAAGGTGCTGAGCGTGATCAGGATATCGCCACCGGTGCAGTGAACCGCCGCAAAGATGATCTCCCCCAGCGTTCCGGTCAGCCAGATCGTGTAGAGCGGCATATGCGCGAATTCCCAGATAAGGTGCGCGATAGCGGAGAAGACGAAATACCGGCGCAGCGCGCCCAGCCAATCGCGCGACTCCGCGACATAAGTGAATGGGACTGCTGTCATTGGAAAATCTCAAAGATGCTCTCGAGAAGGCCCGGTTGAGGCGGCGGCGCTGCGTTGGTCAATTCGTTGATGTAGAGGATCAGATTTACATGGGAGAAATCCGCGCCGTGGAAAATTGCTGCGTGACGCCCGCCCCGGCCAATGACATGGATCATCGGCGCAGCGCTGTCGCGTTCTGACAAGGCGGCGTAGTCATCGGCAGCTTCAGAGACACCACCCTCGATAGAAATCGCGTGCCAGTTCGTGCTGTCCCAGCCCTCTGTCGCCAGACCGACCGTGAGAAACGTGACCATCTCGCGCATCGGCGTGACATTCACTCCCTCTTGCACCTCGCGCAACAGCGCCTGCTGTGCCTCGCAGGGTGCGCCACAGCCCTCGGGCGCGAAGCTGACGACGACGATCCGGTCCTGTATGGCGTCAAGCCGCAAGGCTACGCCATCGGCATCGGTCCCGCGCAGATGCGGCGTGCGTCGCAGGTCGGTCGGCTCGAATGCGGGTTCACGCGCAGCCATCACCTCGTCAATCCGCTCGCCCGGATGATGTGCGAAAGCCGGTACCGGCGACAGGGCCAGCACGAAGCAGAGAAGGATTCGTTTCATTCCGCGCCCTCCGGCCCGGTCGCGGCAATGCCGAGAACCTGAACCTCGACCGTGATCTCCCCGGCATGCTGGAAACTCAGGGTCAGGGGGAAGGTACTGCCCTCGTCCAGCTTTCCAGTCAGACCCATCAACATCAGGTGCATGCCGCCGGGGGCAAAGGTGACGGGGGTGCCAGGTTCAATGTCGAGCGCCTCGATATGGGCCATGCGCGCGACGCCGTTTGCGTCCGCCTCAGTGCCGTGCAGCATCACCTGACCTGCGACCGGCGTCCCAAGGGACATGAGCCGGTCCGCGATATCGCTTTCTAGCGTCAGGTAGGCGGCACCGGGGCGGTTGGCCAGAATGCTGGCGCGCGCCCAGGGCTCGGACACCATCACTTCGGCGGCCGCGAGGGTTGGCAGGGTCGCGCAGAAGGCGACAAGAACAGGGGTTTTCATGAGGACGTTCCTGTCGTTTGAATGAGGGTCAGCAGATTGGCCGCAAAGTCTTCGGCGTGCGCGTCACCCTCCAGCCAGACGTCGACGAAGCGGCCATCCGGTGCCATGACATAAATATGCCCGGCATGGGCCATGGAATAGCCGTCGGGCATGCTGGCGTCCTCGGCGCGCTCATACCAGACGCGGAAATTTCCCGCAGCCTCAGCGACCTGCGCCTCGGTTCCGGTCAGGCCGACCATGCGGGGATGGAAGGCTTCGACATAGGCGGCCATGACATCCGCCGTGTCACGGGCCGGGTCCACGGTGATGAAGATCGGCGTCACCTGCGCGGCATGAGTCCCCAGTTCATCCATGACCTGCGCCATGTAGGCCAGCGTCGTCGGGCAGATATCGGGGCAATGGGTGAAGCCGAAGAACACCAGCTGCCACTGGCCGTCTAAGCTGTCCGCAGTCACGGCACGTCCGGTATGGTCGGTCATGGTATAGGCATTGGTGATCGCCGCCTCGCCGGTGATGCGGGGGGCGGGCAGGTCCTGCGGGGTCTGTGCCTGCCAAAGGAAGGTAGCCCCGAGCCCGAGCGCGGCAACGCCTGTCAACGCCCAGAGACTACGGCGCAGGGTGCTCATGGATATGTTTGTTGTTGTCATCGGTTTGCTTTCAGTATGGTCGCGCGGGCCACGTCAGGACGAAGCCCGCGCAAGTGTCACCCTTTTTGCTCTGGCATGCCCTGATGCGGTTGATCAGACATCGCCTGCATCATCTCGGAGCAGGTCTCCATCATCGGGCCCATCTGCTGCATCATGCCCATCATGTTCTGCATGCCGGACATATCCCCCATCATGCCGCCACCTTGCATCATCTGCCCGTCCATCGGCGGGGGCGCGGTGTCTTCCTGCGCAAATGCCATCGGGGCTGCGATAAGGGCTGCGAAGGTGGCAAGAAGGCACAGTATCTTGGTCGTTTTCATGGTCGTCTCCTTGGGTTGTGTTGAAAGCTCAGTTCCTCGTCGTGTCCGGCATATCTGCCGGAGTCTTTTCTGCGTCACAGCCCTTGCTTTTGCACATGACGCAGTATCCCGTGGCGCACATCACCGCACAGGGGGCGAGGCTCACGATCAGGGGGGCGACGCCGATCGCGGCAAGCCAGCCCCAGTTGAACCAAAGGCCCGCCCCGACCGCGATCATCGCCACGATCACGGTCTGACGGCGGCTGAATGGCCAGCGAGCGGGTGCGGCCTGACGGCGACGCACAAGAGGTATGTTGGTCATGGTGTGTCTTATCCTTTTGCTATGATTGTCTCGAAGAGCGTGATGTTGCCTGGACTGTCCCAGTCAGCCGGGCCGGAAAGTCGGCCCAACTCGAGCCCTTGCCGGTCGATCAGGATCGTTGTCGGCAGGCCGATGACGGCAAAGGCCAGCATCGCGCGGATGTCCTCGGCAAGGTACATCTCCAGATGCCGGATACCGATTTCGTCATAGAAGCGGCGCACCGGCCCCAGCCCCGCCCGGTCGATCGACAGCGGCAGGACATGGAAATCGTCGCCACCAAGCCGCGCCTGCAGCGCATCGAGGTTAGGCATTTCCTCGCGGCAAGGCGCGCACCAGGTGGCCCAGATATTGAGCAACACCACGCGGCCGTGGAAATCGGCAAGCGTCAGGTCGCGCCCGTCCCCGTCCACGAAGGGCGGCGAGAGCATCTCCCGCGGGCTCTCGTGCAGCGGCATCACCGGGCGTGCGGCGGCGGGTGTCGCAGCAAAAGCCAGCGCACCGGCCAGCAGGTCGCGGCGCCTCATGTTCCATCCTCCGCTTGCAACCGCCGGACAACGGGCAGGATCTCTTCCTCCAGCGCGCGGCGGTTGAAGGGCCCTACATGCTTGTAGGCGACGCGTCCCTCAGCATCGATCACGAAGGTTTCCGGCAAGCCGTAGACGCCCCAATCGATGGAGGCACGTCCGTTCCGGTCGGCCCCAATCCGGGTATAGGGATCGCCGAGCTCGTCCAGAAAGGCCAGCGCCGCGCCGGGTGGATCGCGGTGATTGATGCCGTAGATCGGAACCGAACTGGTGGCGGCCAGTTCGACCAGCAAGGGCATCTCGACCCGGCACGGCACGCACCAAGACGCCCAGGCATTGACGATCGACACTTCGCCGGCCAGATCGGCAGTGGCCAACCCATCGCTGCGCCCCTCGATTGGTGGCAGATCGAATTCCGGCACCGGCTTGCCGATCAGGGTCGAGGGCAGCCGGTCGTCCGTGTTCCAAAGCCCCCAGTAAAAGGCGGCGCCAAGCCCGGCGAAGATCGCGACGGGCAACACCATCAGCAGGGAAACCCGGCTTCTTCGCGGTGTCGTCGGCACGCTCATGATCCGCCCTCGTCATTGGCTGTCACTTCGGCCTGAAAGTCGCGTGCGCGCTCGGGCCAGGTGCTCTTGATAAAAGCCAGAACGGCCTTGATCTCGTCGTCGGACAGGACCCCCTCGAAGCCCGGCATGTCGCTCTCGTAGCCGGGCACGACGGCGTTGACCCCGAACTTGGTGATGGTAAACAGCTGACGGTCGGCATGGTGCCAGGTATGGCCGCTCGCATCGTGCGGCGGTGCGGGCATTCGTCCGTTGTCCTTGCGGCGCTTCCAGTCGGGTTCACCCTCCAGGTTGACCCCGTGGCAGGCGGCGCAATTAGCGGCATAGAGATCCTGCCCGAGTCCGACCTGTTCGGCCGTCACCGGCGCGCCCAGAAAGGTCAGCCCTTGCGGGATGTCCTGCGGCTCAGCCGCCACGACCCAGGCGGCCACGCCCGCGACCAGTAAGAGGGCGCCTCCGGAAACCAATCCAAAGCGTGTCATGTCGGCCGCCGCAGATGTTTGATCAGCGCCGCCGCCGCGAGGATCAGCACTGCGATCAGCAGCAGGAAGACAAGCCCACCCCCCAGCATCATGCCCATCATGGGGCCACCCATCATCTGGCCCATGCAGTCGGCCATGAAGCCCGTTCCCGGGCCATCTACAGTTCCGTTCATGTTGAACTCCTAAAGTATTTACAGATTTCTCGGACCACGAGGCAAAGGGCTGCCATGGCCAGAATGGGTCCGAGAGTCACCGCGAGGATCGCAACCGCGGTCCCGAACGTGTCAGCCAACAGGCCCGCGCCGTCATTCATCGGAATAAACCGCCACGCCGTCCGGCCCGAAGGCATAGGTGCGCAGGGTTCCGGTTTTCGCAGGCCCCATGCCAGGGGCGTTTGCGGGCATGCCCGGCAGGGTGATGCCGGTGATGTCGGGTCGGTCCTCGAGCAGCCGTTCAATGATCTTGGACGGCACAAGGCCGCTGACCACATAGCCGTCGATCATGGCGAGGTGACAGCCGATACCCCGCTCGGGCACGCCCATCTCGATCGACCTTTGGTCGAAATCGCGGTCGTCGATCACATTGACCTCGAAGCCCTCGGCGCGCAGGTATTCGGTGTAGGCATCGCAGCAACCGCAACCGGGATCGCGCCAGATGGTAACGGGTTCGGCACTCTGCGCGGCGGCGAATGTGACAAGGGTCGGACGGGTATCGCGATCGGTGGCGACAGAGGCGGCCGTGGCCGCTCCGGCGATCCCCAGCGTGATGGCAAGTATCTTTCTCATGGTCAGTGTTCCTTTCTCAGAAAGCCGCAAGGGTGGCCCATGTGGCACCCCCGTCCCGGCTGTGTTTCAATTCGGTATTGGAGGTTGCGGCGATGTGGTCCGGGTCCGCCGGATCAACGGCAAGCGCCTGTGCGTGCAGATCGGATCTTTTTTCCCAAGTCCCGCCGCCATCCGCAGAGGCCCAAAGCCCCGAAGGCAGGGCGGCGTAGAGCCGTTCCGGCGCGCTAGGGGCTGAGACCAGCGCGGTAACCGGTTCACCCTCGGGCAACGGTGCCTCGGGTGCGGGCGGCGTGCCCGCCACCAATGCATCCATCGCGTCATCTGCCACCACGTCCTGCCAGCGGCAGAAACAATCGGGCACGCGGGTCACGCCCTGATCAGTTCCGGCATAGATCCAGATACCACCCATACCGCTGGCGAGATTGACCGACGCAAGCGTCAGGATCTCGCGCTCGGCCCCGGCGGTCCAGGGGCGGTCCATCACGAAGGACCAGCTGGTCCCCGCATCCTCGCTGCGCCACAGCCCGTCATCTGCGACAGCGGCATAGACCGTGTCCGGTGCAGCCGCCGCGATCGCAAGTGCAGTGACCTGTGCAAACGGCAAGCCCTCCGAGGCAGAAACCCATGTTCGGCCAAAATCCTCGGACCGGTCCAGCCCACCGCCGTCCAGCGCTGCGAACAGTCGCCCCGGCCGCGCCGGGTGACAGGCCAGCGCTCGGATCGGGCTGCGCGGTGCAGGCAGGAGAGCTGGCTCGCCGGACGGATCGAACCGCCACAGCTGCGCGCCAGCCACGACAAGCGCATCACCGTCGAACGCCAGAACAGAGTGTGACGTGCTTCCGGCCCAGGCCCGCGGCGTTGGTAACAGCCCGGCGGCGGCCACACCGCCAAGTATGGCAAGGACGCCGCGCCGGCTGAACGTCCGTGTGTTTTCTGAGCTTGCATTCAGCATTGCTTTCACCTCACGCCACACGGATCACACCCATCATCCCGCCCGCCTGATGTTCGAGGATGTGGCAATGGAACATCCAGTCGCCCGGATTGTCGGCGACGAACGCGATCTCGACACGTTCACGCGGGGCCATCAAAACCGTGTCCTGCCACTCACGATGCGCCGTGGGCGTCCCGTTGCGGCTGATCACACGGAAGGAATGGCCGTGCAGGTGGATCGGGTGGTGGAACGCGGTGGCGTTGGTCATGGCGATGACGTGAGAGATATCGCGTTCCAGTACCAGCATCGGGTCGAGGATATGCCCTTCGGCCGCCACGCCGTTGACGAACCAGATGCCGCCGTCGTGCATCCGGTTCATCATCCCGCCGCCCATCATCCCACCACTACCGGAAAGGCCCATCTCGCGCTCGACCATCCCGCCCATCATGCCGCCGGTAAAGGTCACCTCATGACGGCGGGCACGGGCCAGGTCGGGCTCGGGTAGCGGGTTGGGGGTCAGCGCCATGTCCCAGTCGGGCGGCGCATCGCGCAGGGGCGTCTCGGAATAGGCCAGATCGACCACTTCGAAATTCCGGTCCGAGAAGAACCGGTCGGTGATCGTCAGGGTCTCGCCCGGCGCGCCCGTCATGTCGATCATCAGATCGACCCGCATCGCCGGGCCGATCACCACCCATCCGCGCGCGTCCTGCGGCGCATGCGGTGTGACTGGCTGGCCGTCAAGTGCGATGACCTGCGGTGTCAGATCGCCGAAATCCAGCGCGAAGATGCGGGCATTGGCGGCATTGATCAGACGCAGGCGTACGCGTTCGCCCGCCCGCACCGGCACAGCATCCGGCACGCGTCCATTGATCGTGACGGTATTACCCAACCGCCCAGCATGGCTCATGTCGTGGAACCCGCCGAAGTCTTCGGCAATCCCGGCCTCCTGGGTCAGCCGCCAATCGTCCATAACCCAGACCATCTCGCGGTCCACGCGGGGCGGGTTTGCTTCTTCGATGATCAACGCACCGTAAAGCCCGCGCCCGACTTGCTCGAAACTGCGCTGATGCGGGTGATACCAGAACATTCCGGCATCCAGCGCATCGAAGTCGTAGGTAAAGGTCTCGCCCGGCGCGATCGGGGCCTGCGTTAGATGCGGCACGCCGTCCATAGCGTTGGGCACCCGCAGTCCATGCCAGTGCACGGTGGTACCCTCGTCCAGCGCGTTCTCGACCGCGATTCGCAGCCGGTCGCCTTGCCGCACCCGGATCTCGGGCCCCGGAACGGTGCCGCCATAGCACCAGATATCAGTCTCGCCCCAGGGCTCGGGAACAAGCCGCGCCCGTCCAGGAGCGGCGCGCAGGGTGAAGGGCGTTGTAGTGTTCGCCCAGGCCGGGCGCACAGAAACTGCTGCACCTGCCGCAGCGCTTCCGGCCAGAAAGCTGCGGCGCGACAGCGCCGGTTTGAATGTCGATTTCATGTGTCTGTCTCATCTGATCTCTACCATCGGGGGTCGCGCAGAGTTCGCGCGATCGAGTGCGCACCGAAACCGTTCAGGTTCCAGAAGACGCAGTCCGACTGTCACGAAAACGCTGGCGTCAGCGCCCGTGGCGTCGGATCAGATAAGGTGTCGGGGTGGGAAAGGGTCTGGCGGTGCCCGCAGACCATTCGGCGCGGTCACGCTCAGGGGGCGATCCTGGCGAATAATCGGCATCAGGAATTCAAGAGACGCGGATGACGTCAGGGTCACCACACCGGGGGCAGTGCAATCGAGTTGGCACACTGTCGAATCTGCGGCACCCTCGCCATCTGTCGGACAGCCTTGGCAATCCTCCATGGACATCGGGCTGCCATCCATCAGGGCCATGTCCAGCGCCATAGTATTGGCACTTACCGCATGCGCGATATTTCCCGCAGCGAAAATCGCGAGAAAGGCCAAAAGCAATATGGACGAAAATCGACGCATGGATAAACAATAGATTGAGCGCGAGCGCGAGTCCAGCCACGACCCTGTGACCTGTCGCGCTGCGACGATCTGGCCTTTCGGGTACACGGCTTGCATCAGCTTGGCTCTTTCTGTGAAATCAAAGCCAGGTCCTCGAGGATCGGACAATCCGGCCGGTGGTCCCCAGCGCAATTCTCGATCAGGTGGCCAAGCGTTGTGCGCATCGCTTTCAACTCGGTTATCTTCGCGTCGATAAGGTCCAGATGATGTTGCGCGATCTGTTTTACATCTGCGCTCGTGCGGTCCTTATCTTCGTACAAAGCCAGAAGAGCGCGGCAATCTTCAATGGTGAAGCCGAGTGATCTTGCGCGTCCGATAAACCCCAGCTTATGCACATCGGTTTCGTTGAACCGGCGATAGGCGTTGTCATCGCGTGCCGGATTTACCAGGCCGATATCCTCATAATAGCGAATTGTCTTGGCGGGCAGATTGGTGATCCGTGCGATATCTCCGATATTCATGGCGTGTCTCCTATTCTGCCGGGGCTGGTTGGGCTGCGTGCGTATTCTTTGAGGCGCCGGCGCGCTTGCCTTCATCCATCACCGGGCGCAATCTGCGCAGACGCAGCGCGTTTGTCAGCACGAAGACCGAGCTGAGCGCCATCGCCCCCGCCGCCAGAACCGGGGAAAGCAGCAGCCCGAACGCTGGATAAAGCACACCCGCCGCCACCGGAATGAGCGCGGTATTGTAGCCGAAGGCCCAGAACAGGTTCTGCCGGATGTTGCGCATCGTGTGGCGGGACACCTGAACGGCGTTCACCACGCCGCGCAGGTCGCCCGACATCAGCACCACATCGGCGGATTCGATGGCCACGTCTGTGCCGGTGCCGATGGCGATGCCCACATCCGCATGGGCCAGCGCGGGCGCATCGTTGATCCCGTCACCGACAAAGGCTACGCGGGCCCCGCCCTCGCGCAACGTGTCGAGCGCAGCCACCTTGCCATCCGGCAACACACCCGCGATCACCGTGTCTATCCCGACCTCGTGGGCGATGGCCTCCGCCGTCTCGCGCTTGTCGCCGGTGATCATCGCCACGCGCAATCCCGCCCCATGCAGGGCGCGGATCGCCTCGGCGCTGGCGGATTTCACCGGATCGGCCACGGCGATGACGGCGGCAACCCGCGCGTCAATGGCGGCATAAAGCGCGGTACGGCCCTTTGCAGCCAAGTCAGCCTCCGCCTTGCTAAGGTCAACGAGGTCCAGCCCCTCGCGCGCCATCAGACGATCGGCCCCGACCAGTACGTCATGTCCCGACACACGGGCCCGCACACCGTAGCCCGTGATCGATTCGAAACTTTCCGCATCAGCGCGCGCGACCCCCTCAGCCTGTGCCGCACGGACAATCGCCTCGGCCACTGGATGCTCGGACTGGCTCTCGACTGCGGCGATCAGCGACAGGACTTCATCGCGCGCGAACCCGTCAGCCAGCACCAGATCGGTCATTTCGGGGCGACCCTCGGTCACCGTGCCCGTCTTGTCGAGCGCGACCAAGCCAACAGAGGCCAAGGATTGAAGTGCGTCGCCCTTGCGAAACAGCACCCCCATTTCCGCCGCGCGCCCGGTGCCCACCATGATCGAGGTCGGTGTCGCAAGCCCCATGGCGCATGGGCAGGCGATGATCAGCACCGACACCCCGGCTACAAGCGCCAGCGTCACGGCATGGTCCGGCCCGACGGCCAGCCATATCGCCACGGTGATCGCGGCCACGGCCATGACAACCGGCACGAACCACAGGGTGATTCTGTCAACCAACCCCTGAATCGGCAATTTGGCGCCCTGCGCCTCTTCGACCATGCGGATAATCTGCGCCAGCGTTGTATCCGCGCCGACCCGCGTTGCGCGAATGTGCAGGCTGCCCGATCCGTTGACCGTGCCGCCGGTCACCGCATCGCCTTCGGCTTTGGCCACCGGCACAGGTTCTCCGGTGATCATACTCTCGTCGACATAGGCTTCGCCGCGCAAAATCTCACCGTCCAGCGCGATGCGTTCACCGGGACGCACCAGCAGGGTGTCGCCGACGCGGATATCATCAATATCGACATCTTCGGCCTCGCCATCGCGGATCACACAGGCGGTGCGGGCCTGCAGCCCCAGCAGCCGCTCGATTGCCGCCCCGGTCCGGCCTTTGGCACGGGCCTCGAGCCAGCGACCCAGAAGGATCAGCACGACGATCACCGCCGCCGCCTCGAAATAGACCGCGCGCACGGCCTCGGGCAGGAGACCTGGCAGGAATGTTGCGAAGACAGAATAGGCCCAAGCCGCCCCGGTGCCAACCGCGACCAGACTGTTCATGTCCGGTGTCCCGCGCAACAGCGCGGGAACGCCCTTGGCAAAGAATACCCACCCTGGCCCCGAGAGGATAAGCGTCGTCAGCACGAACTGGATGTACCAGCTTGCCTGATGCCCGATCGTCCCTGCGATCAGCTCATGGACGCCGGGAATCACATGACTGCCCATTTCGATCAGAAAGACCGGCAGCGCCAGCAGGGCCGCGATCAGGGTCTTGCGGGCAATCAGGCGAGCATCTTCCTGCTTGCGTGCTACCGCTGAGAGGCCTTTGCCCGTCTCTGCAAGTTCCGCCGGATAGCCCGCCTCACGGCTTGCGGTCAACAGGTCCTGCGGTGTCACGACCCCGTCGGCGATCGTCACGACCGCGCTCTCGGAGGCGAGGTTTACGTTGACGTCCAGAACGCCGGGCAGGGCACACAGAGCGCGATCTACCCGGCCTACGCAAGAGGCACAGGACATGGATGTCAGGGTCAGCTTCACGGTCCGGGTTCGCAGCGGATAGCCAATGCGCTCTAGCGCCGTAGCGACCTGGTTGAAATCGACACCTTCTGTGATCTCAAACTGCGCGGACTCACTGGCTAGGTTGACCGAAACGTCACTGACCCCGTTCACATCCGCCAATGTTCTTTCGACCCGCCCCACGCACGACGCGCAGGTCATGCCCTCAATGGCTATCTTCAGATGTGTCGTGCCCATGATCCCGGCCTTCCGTATTGCGGCGTGCCCTTCACATGGGGGTTCCTGTAACTGGAAGGTCAAGACCGTGCAGAAAAAATCTTGGCGGGCTGGAGGCGAGTCCCGGGCAGCTCTCAATGCCTGACTCATCTCAGAGTATTCTACGCCCACCGTGAAGTGAACACTGGTACAGCACTGCTTCACCCCGCGCAGCACGACAGCTTCGCGACATCCTTGTCGAATGTCTGGGCGGCGAGCTTGAGGCCCTCGACCGTGGTGAGATAGGGGAAGATCGTCTCGCCCAAAGCCTTGGTCGTCATGCCGAATTTCAGCGCCATGGCAAGGGTCTGCACGCTGTCGGCCCCCTCCGGCGCCATGATCACACCGCCCAGCAGGCGGTCGGTGGCCCGGTCCGCGACGAGCTTGATCAGGCCGCGCGTGTCGCGGGCAGCGAGCGCGCGGGGCACTTTGTCGAGGGTCAGCACGCTGGTCTTGACATCATGACCCGCTGCACGCGCCTGCGCCTCGGTCAGGCCGACGCCGGCGACCTGCGGATCGGTGAATATCACCCACGGCATTGCTGCATTGTCGTAGCGCTCCGCCCCGCCCAGAACGGCGTTGCGTGCCGCGAGCTTGGCGCCGTAGGCGGCCATGTAGACGAATTGGTCGCGGTCCGTGACGTCACCCGCGGCAAAGATCCAGGGCTTTGTGGTCTGCATGTCGTCGCCAACCCGGATCGCACCGCGTGCGTCGGTCTCGACGCCCATCTCCGCGAGGCCCAGCTCCTCGGTGTTGGGTGCGCGTCCCGTCGTCAGGACGAGGCGGTCGGCCGTCAGTTCGCGCTCCGCGCCATTCACCGTCACGGTCAGCACCGCACGGTCTCCGTCGCGCCGCGCGGCGTGATAGGTTGCGCCATCGAGGATCCTGAGGCCTTCGGCACGCAAGGCCTCGGTGAGCGCTTCGGACACCTCCGGTTCGGTACGCGGCAACAGGCGCGAGCGGCAGACGATGGTGACTTGGGTGCCCATCCGCGCCATCATCTGCGCCAGTTCCACGCCGATATAGCCGCCGCCGAGAAAAATCAGGCTTTCGGGCAAACGGTCCAGCTCCAGTACCGATGTGCTGTCGAGTGTTGGGACGTCCCGGATACCGGGAATATCGGGCAAGGCGGGTCGGCCGCCGGTCGCGACAATGATCTTGGGAGCCGTGATCCTGCGTCCGCCTACCTCGACCCCGCCGGGGACGAGCCGTGCCGGACCCTCGTCGAGATAGGTTACGCTATCGTAGCCCGGCAGCAAATCCGCGTACTTCTTCTGGCGCAGCATCGCGACCAGATCGTCCTTGGCCGCGACCACCGCCGCCCAGTCGGCGACCCGCGCCTCACCGTTCAGGCCCGGGAACCGGGACGCCGCCCGCGCGCCGTGGACGGCCTCGGCTGCACGGATCATCGTCTTGGAGGGCACGCAACCCACGTTCACACAGGTCCCGCCGATGGTGCCATGCCCGATCAGCACGACCCACTTTCCACTTTCGGCGGCTGTAATCGCGGCCGAGAACCCGGCCGATCCGGCGCCGATCACGGCAAGGTCGAAATCGCCCTTGGGCGCGCAGCAATCGTCTTTCATCAAGTCATCCATCCGTTCGAGTGGTCTGCCGCCGCTGCCGCCGCCAGACCGCATACACGGTCAGTGCGACGAAGAAGGCAAGCGCAGGCAGCAGCACATAGTCGAGCCAGCCAAGCCAGGCCGACAGGCCCACGGCGCCGAGAAGAACGACCAGGATCGGCGTGAAGCAGCAGAGCGCTGCGATGACGGTGCCGACGACACCTGTCGTGATCAGCTTGCGGTCGGTCTGCTCGGTCATCTCGTCAGCCCGCGACGCGCGCCGGGTAGCCTGCATTGGCCGACGCGGTCGCAATGGCGTCGGCGCTCGTCGCGGCGGTGTCGAAGACGACTGTTGCGGTGCGCGCCTCGAAGTCGATCTCGACGGCGCGCACGCCATCGACGCCCTCCATCGCGCGCTTGACGGTGACCGGACACAGCGCACAGGTCATGTTGTCGACCGCGAACGTGACAGTCTGCTCAGCGGCAACGGTCTGCGCGGCAACAGGGATGGCCGTGATCGGCGCAACGGCAGTCAGGCCGAACAAGGCGAGTGCAAGGATCCTCTTCATGTGGATGTCCTTTCGGGGTCAGTAGAGAAGCGGGGCCCACCAGTCGATGGTGAGTGCTGCGACAACGAGGATCAGGGAGGCCCAGAGCGCGGTCTTGGTGATCCGCGACGAGGACGGGCGCGCGCAGTAGGAACCGGGCTCGCAGACGGTTGGTTTGCGGAAATAGACCTGCCAGAAACCCGCCCCGATGAAGCCGAGCGCGATCACGGCGAAGATCGGCTTGTAAGGCTCCAGCGCCGTTAGGTTGCCGATCCAGGCCCCCGAGATACCGAGGGTCAGCAGCACCAGCGGCCCCACGCAACAGGCCGAAGCGAGGAATGCGCCGAGCACCCCGCCCGCCGCAAGCCAACCCTTTCGGGCGGGGCGATCCGCTGCTGAAGTGTCCGTTCTGTCGTCCGTCAGCGCCATGTCGCGCACCTCTCGCCTGTGATTGACGAGAGGTGTAAGGTCTGTAGTAACTACAGGCTCAAGAGGAAAAGTGCGCATGACCGATCACGAGCGCGAGAGCGGCTTCACACGCGGCGACCTGGCCCGTGTGACCGGCTGCAACATCGAAACGATCCGCTACTACGAGAAAACCGGCCTGCTGCCTGACCCGCCCCGAACGAATGCCGGCTACCGCATCTATTCCGCCGCGCACGCCACGCGCCTGCGCTTCATCCTGCGCGCCCGCGAACTCGGGTTTTCTATGGAGGACATTCGCGGGCTGATGGGGCTCGAAGACGGCGCAGCGCCGACCTGCGCCGAGGTCAAAGAGCGGACGGAGCGCCACCTTGCCGATGTCCGCGCGAGGATCGAAGATCTTCAACGCATTGAATTCGTTCTCGCCGAGACCGCCGGCAGGTGCTCCGGCGACGACGTCCCCGACTGTCCCGTTCTCGATACGATCGGATCGCTGGACCGTTGAAGCCGCGATGCGAGACTTGTCTCATCCCTTCATTCTCCTACAAAAATCGGGCCGCAGCCGGACTCAGTCCAGTCAGGCCTCGATCCTCAAGTTGACCTAGAGCGCCTCAGCCGTGCCGTTCACTTCGCCCGTGTCACATTCACCCTCAAAGGTGCCCATCTTGATCGTCATATGAGTTTCGAATCGCCCTAAAATTGGTTCTGCCTAAATCTGTGTGGCGGATAGGATGAAGTCGGCCTCTCAGCAGTTCTGGACTGGCTCAATAGCAGGCGAAACCTTGAAGGCTTCGAACCTCGTGAGTTCGAGGACCTTGCGAGGCTTGCTTGTCTCAGAAAAACGCTCTTGAAGCAGGCGTGCATCCGTTTCAGGTCAGCTTTCGCTGAGCTTGCACTCGCAGGCGATGCCAATCACGTCGTCATGACCTGTTATGATCCTGGTGAACATGGTTCTCCTCCTCTTCCGGCTTGCGGTGACCGTAGAGGTCGGCATTTTCATGCGCGCGGTCTTCGTGCTCGAACTCCAGGCTGGAATGGGTGATTTTGAAGTCTTCCTTCAGCCGGTCCTTGATCGCAGCCTTGATCTTTTCGATTTCACCCCAGCCGTCCGCTGTCAGCACCACGTGGCAGTCCAGCGCCGGCTTGTGCTCCTGCATCTGCCACAAATGCACGTGGTGAACGTCCGCGACACCATCGACATTCCGCATCGCCTCCACGACGGCTGCGTTGTCGATGTCGGGAGGGCTGCCAAGCATCAGGGTTCGAATCGGGCCGCCGATCTCGGTAAAAGCCAGATAGAGGATGTATAGGGCAATGCCGATGGTGATTGCTGGATCGACCCATCGCATGTCGTAGAGGATGATCAGGGACCCTCCAATGATGACTGCCACAGAGGCCAAAGCGTCCGACAGGTTGTGCAGGAAAAGCGCACGGATGTTTACACTACCTTTCTGCATCGAATAGGTGAGCAGCGCCGTCAACGTGTCGACGACCAGTGCCACACCGCCCAGGATCACCACTGTCCAACCAGCGACCTCGGGCGGGTCGATCATCCGCATGCCACCCTCATAGATCAGGTAGAAACCGATCAGGATCAGGGTCGTGTAGTTGATGAGTGCCGCGACGATTTCAATCCGACCATAGCCAAATGTCATGCGTTCATCGGCAGGTCGTCTAGCGATTTTGCGTGCAACGAATGCGATCACCAGTGACGCCATGTCCGAGAAATTATGCAGGGCATCGGCGATCAGCGCCAGGCTGCCGGAAAAGATGCCGCCAATGATCTGCGCGACGGTCAGAAGACCGTTGGCCCAGATTGCGATGGAGACCCTACGATCACCTGATTCAGGATCAATGTGGGTATGGCCATGATCATGCGGCACGGTTCTTCTCCTCATGGCTGTGGTTCGGTCGACTGAGTCCAGGGACCTTTGGCAACATTCCACGACGGATGCGGCGAACCCGAGCATTCATCCAGTGACGGATGACGTGGCGATAGAGAAAATCACGCGCAGATCCGAAATTCTGGCTATGTTTCACGTAAAAGTCGTCGGGCGTATCAAAGGTTCCGAAATCACGAACGATACCGGTTTTCTGAATATAAGTGCTGCCGCCGCTCCAACTGACTGGTGGCGCACTCAGGCAATCCGTTCCAGCGCCGTAGCCGCAAAGGCTTTCTGTTTCGCTGAATTCCTTCTGAAGCGACTGCAGGAAGGTGGCGTCTAGAATGAAGCCTTCGAGATTGATCCAGCCCTCTTCTGTTTCGACTTCGACCCACGAGTGCAGAATTTCGGACGGTGCGAGGGGGTAGACTAATTCGGGCACCACGCCACGCTGCAGGGCCTTGTGGATGGTGAAGCCGTGCAGTCGGCAGCGGATGCCTACGCTGCGCAGCAGTGCCATGAGAAGCGTCCCTTTCGTGTTGCACTGCCCGTAGCCGTCGGTCAGCACCGCAGAGGCGGGAATGTCGTCGGCGCGGTTGTAGCCGAAGGCTATTTCGTTGCGGACGAAATCGTAGATGGCCCCGATCCGCGCGTCAGGCGGCAGAGCTTTCCAGCCCCGGGTTTCAAATAGTGCCGCGATTGCCGGGCTCTCGAAATCAAGGAGGCACGTGGGGGCGAGCAATGGGTCGGCGTGGATCATGACATCTCTCCTCGAATCGGTATGGGAGAGAGATAATTGCTACAGCGACTGTAGGTTCAAGAACTAAGAATGCCCACTATGCCGGCATCCAGTACAAGCCGCCAATCACGGAAATCCGGCACGCATGTAGGCAACGATCTTCCAGACGTCGTCTTCACTCAGTTTGCCCTCGAAGGCCGGCATTTCGGTGCCGAACCGTTGGCCACCCTCGAAAATCGTCCAGAGAAGATATTCATCTTCCGCCATGGGCATTTGAACAAGGCTTTGAATAAGAGCCGGGGACGGAACCAGTGACCGCCCGGCGTCACCATCTCCGAGGCCTTGTGCTCCGTGGCAACTTGCGCAGTTGTTCGCGTAGAGTGATTTGCCTTCCTCAATGACCTGTGCCGTCCCGCGTACCGTGCTGCGGGCGCCGCGATAGGCTGTAGGGACCCCTTCGTTCATATACGTCCAATGCCGTTGCATGCGCATTTGTTGACCAGGGCCCATATGACCCCATCCCCAACCTTGCATGTGGTCAGATCCCATGTGGCCGGAGCCCCACCAGCCACCGTTATGCTGCTGCGCCACAGCACCTGCCGCCGACAGGCCGAGCACTGCGGCCACGGCGAGTCCGAATAAGGTTTTCTGCTTCATTGCGGTTCACTCCCATTGTTGTTATTCTTCGCGCCCACACCTGCAGCGGGTCTGTTCTCTGACATTATCACATGAATGCGGCCAGCAGATAGCGAATCCGTAGATTTGAAAGGCGAACGCACTGATGTCTCCGTGGTCGGTCAAGCGTGCCGACCTTTTTGAGCCGCCAGCGCGCGTTTCACGCCCCGCGCGGGGCGGCCAGAATGATTGCGGCGCCAACCAGGCACACCGCGGTCCCCAGAACGTCCCACCCATCCGGCCTGTGTCCTTCCGCGAGCCACATCCACAGAACCGATGCCGCGATATAGACCCCGCCATAGGCCGCAAAGGCGCGTCCCG
>Ga0209643_1000787_pt1 | contig 40967 bp, 30 predicted proteins | sample AutmiccBRH37_all_FD_187383 | JGI IMG/M metagenome (GOLD analysis project Ga0209643, IMG submission 187383) | Deep subsurface microbial communities from Mt. Terri, Switzerland - Autotrophic microbial communities BRH/37_all (SPAdes) (version 2) | ecosystem: Environmental > Aquatic > Deep...
AGCCAACTGCTATTCTTACACCGGCTTTTTCGAAAATAGCGTATGGCTCTACAAATCTGGTGCCGTCTCCCTTGTATATATTTGCTGCCAAAACCTTACCCTTGAAAGCAGCAACATTTTTGTTCAGAAAATCAAGTCCGAAGTTGAACTCATGGTTACCTAAAGTCCAGGTATCATATCCCATGTAGTTCAAGCCTTCCATCATAGGATGTACATCGTTGTTGTTGAAAATATCTGCCATATTATCCTGAAGTGTATCGCCTGTGTCAATAAGGATAGTATTTGGATTTGCAGCTTTTTCCTGCTTTACAAGTGCTTGAATTTTTGCCAAACCTGCATCTATATCCGCAGTGTCGGTGGCATATTCCCAAGGATATATTCTTCCATGCAGGTCAGTGGAACCAAGGACCGTTACCGTTACTGTATCGCTGTCTTCTGCCCATATATTCCCCATAGGCAACAACATTGAGAAGACCATGATCAAGGTAAGCAAAATGCTTAGTCTTTTGGAAACCTGTTTCATCTTCATACCCCCAAATCATATTTTAGCATATTAACCATTATTTAGGTTAATTTGCATGTACTATAATTATAGCATAATTATGGCAATTCAACAAATATCATATCACATAATCAATAATGCTGTTTGGAAAAATTTGTGCGGTTCTGACCCTGAAGAAATCCTCCATATCAGATAGATCTTCTTTATTGTACACATATTTGCCGTAACCGAATTGCCCATATTTGAAACGCCTGTCTTCCTCATTCATAGGTACATCATTTTCCGGAAATATCTCATTTATATTCTTCTTTGCCCTTGCAGTAAATCTGTGTGAAATTATCTCGAAGCTTATGCTTTTGTCTCTATATTCGCCCAGTTTGTCTTCAAGCTCATAAAGCAATTCATTGTAATCGTTCTTCCAACCCTCACAAAGCATGACAGGAGCAATTATAAATCCTACAGGATAGTTGTGCTCGGCAATTTTCTGCGCTGCCGCCACACGCTCCTCCATACTTGCCGTTCTATGCTCATACTTCCTGATCACCTTTGCCGAGTTGAGGCTGAACCGTACAGTTGTATGTCCGTTATGCGCCGCATCAAGTATTCCTTCCACATCGGTGAATTTGGTTACAAATCTGAACCTTCCCAACTCCTGCTTACCGAAAAAATTGATAGTCTGCAAAAGTGAGCCTGTGTATGGCTCTACCGGTATTGGGTCAGAGGTAGCCGCCCCCTCAAAATATGTAATGTCCGGCTCACGCTCTTTAATATACTCAGCTGCTTTTTCAAGTATTTCATCCACGTTCACATATACTCTCATATAGGGCTTTTTCCCCAGCTGTGTATTCAAATAGCAGTACATGCACATACCCATACAGCCCGTTGCCAGAGGCAACTGATAATGGGCAGAGGGTTTGCAGCTTTCAAAATCCAATGTACGCCTTACCCCTACCACAAGTGTGTTCTTGCCTTCGGAGTAAGCCTGCTGTGGCGTCTTGCCCGGAATAACCGTAACTCTGTTATGCGATTTTAGAATGCTTATCTCTATATCCTTTTTATTGAACTGCTCGAAGAGCTTTTGTCCCAAGGGGTATTGAAGAGCCTCCTGCTCAAGCAAGACTCTTTTGGGAATAAAGGGCATATAAACAACTCCTTTCTTATAGAAAATCAGATTTATCAGCCAAAGAAAATTGACTATTGCTATTATGTGCAAAAAAAAAATTGACTTGCGTCAATTTTGCAGTTTAATTACACTTACCACCGGATAATGGTCAGATGCATCTGTTTTTACCACATCAAACTCCTTTACCTCAAAGCTCTTTGAAACAAATATATAATCTATGCGCTCACTTAAGCCTTCCTTTTCAAAAGTTACCTTGTCTGCATTATCTCCTAAGCCTGCAGAGTCCGTAAGCCTTTCAGAAATTATTCCAAGCTTGTCCGATCGTGAATTAAAATCTCCGGCAAGCAGAAAATACTTATCATCACCTGTTATCCTCATGATTTCTTCAATCTGCATATCTCTTTCGCTCTCTTTGAGTCCCAGATGGGTATTATAAAAGGATATTCTATTCCCATATATGTTCAATCCGGCTCTTAAAAGGGTTCTTTGCTCTCCTTCCGAAGGCAGCTTGTTCACTTCATATTCCTCGATAGGATGTATGCTTAATATTGCATTCCCATACTGACCATTCAGAATGTTTATGCTTTTCCCAAAAGCATACTGCATGGAAAGCTTGTCCGCAATATATCCGATCTGGTCCTGAAATCTGGTTCTCACCGAAAACCTTTCCACCTCCTGAAGGGCTATTATCTCAGCTCCGGAATTTTTTATGGCCTCTGCTATTCCATCCAGATCCAACTCATTGTTATTGTTTATACCCCTGTGAATATTGTATGTCATTACTCTTATTTCAGGCATGGCCTCAACCATACTCTCAGCATTCCTATCCTCCAAGATTTTTTTCTCCAAAGCAACAGGCATGGTTATACTGCTAAAATTCATATATGCAGCTGTTAATACTATCGCAGTAACTAAGAAAAAGAGTTTTTTCATATTTTTCTTCCTTTTCAAAATATATGAATACTTTTTGTTTATCCGCCCATTATGTATATATTTATGTTAACATAATGCAACAGAACAGTAAATTAAATATTTTGAAAAGTCAAATTTTACAATATGAACCTTTCTATGGCTTCTGCCACTCCATCCTCCTGATAATCCCCTGTTATATGGTTCGCTACTTTTTTCAAGGACTCCTCCGCATTTCCCATAGCAATTCCAAGACCCGCATATTCAATCATGCTTATGTCGTTTTCATTATCCCCTATGGCAATTATCTCTTCCCTGCCGATTCCATACATCTGTGCAAGCATTTTGACGGCATTGCCCTTGGTAACCCCCTTGTTCATTACTTCCAGATTATCCTTCATGGACTGACTTACCGATACAATCCCGGTCTCTATTATGTCATTTCTTAAGCTTTGTATCTTTTCGCTGTTTCCATCTACTACAACAGCTTTTAGAATCTCCACCTTTTCCTGCACTATAGCTTTCTCAATATCATCAGCAATTTTTATACGTACCTGATCTTCCTCTCCAAGATACTTGTTCCATTCCGTATAACGCAATGATACATTTACAAGCTTCTCAGCATAAATGGTATCATCAGTAAAGAAATGACAGAAAATCCCGTATTTACGGGACAGCTTTATCATCTCCTTTACTGCCTCCACATTTAAATTGTCTTTATAAATTGTTCTCTCCGTATCCTCTTTACTATTAAGGACGGCTTCTCTTATAATAGCCCCATTACTGGCTATTATAGGTGTGCTCACTCCCAGCAGCTTTGCATATACTCTGGCAGAAGTATAAATCCTGCCTGTTGCGACTACAATATGTACACCTTTTTCAATAGCTTTCCTTACAGCCGCTTTGTTTCTTTCAGAAACCTTCTTCTCCTTGTTGAGAAGCGTATAATCCATATCCGTCACCAGCATTTTGTACTTCAAGGCATCTCTGTGCATTGCAATCTCCTCCAAATTTCCACTATGTATTTATACGTAATTACCATGGATGAATCACATGTGCTGTTTATACTGTCCGCACTGCTCCCACTATTTGACCTTCCTGTATCTATATTCTATATTGAACGCAGGTCAGTATTCCTATTGGGTATAGTGCGAATTCAATAACAACTAAGGAAACATTTACGCGAAATCTGAATAAAGAATGTAAAATGTTTTTCGCGAAATATATAACCCATTATATTTTATATCAACAACTGATATTTTCATAGCCAGAAAATGTATGGGAAATTGAAGAAAAGCGGAACTCCACCTTACAGAAGAAGGTGGAGTCTTGGAAATATTATAAATTTGATTAATAAGTTTGATCATACAATGCTCATGGAAGGATATATGTACCGGATTTCTAACCCTTAAGCCTTAAAGCCATGGACTTGAACTCTCCCATGCTTACAGCACCCTTTTTCTGTGTGCTGAATTTTTTCACTTCATCTAGAAGGATATCAATCATATCATTAGGCAGCTCAATGTTTACCTGCTCAAGGGCATATTCGATGGATTTTTTACCGCTCTTTTTACCTAACGAGACATCTCTTTGCCTTCCAACTACTTCCGGTGCATAACCTTCGACTGACGGAGGATAAGCCAGCATTTGCGCCACTACTAATCCGCTTTCACGGGTAAAGACCATATCTCCGACTACCGGACGCATAGGCGATACCGGGACTTTGGTTATATCTTCAACAAGTTTGCTTAAATCATATAGTTTATCCAGTTTGAGATTGGTTTCTATACCATAAAGACCATGTAGTGCTATTGCAAGCTCAGCTATATCAGCATTGCCTGTCTTTTCACCAAGACCATTTACAGTAACATGTGCAGAATCGGCACCTTCTTTCAAACACGCTAAAGTACAGGCTACCGCGAGACCAAAATCATTATGGCAATGTACTGCAACAGGGACATCAATCCATGACTTGACCAATTTCGTCAAATAAGCCATAGCTTCCGGTGTAGCGACGCCTAATGTATCTACGAGAACAATTTCATCAGCACCGCAGTCTTTTACTGCTGTCAGATATGCTTTTTTAAGAAACTCCGGGTTGGCGCGGGTAGCGTCTACAGCAAAAAAAGCGGTATATAGATTTTCCTGTTTGGCATAACTGATAGCATCACGAATTCGCTTCAATACAACTTCTTCTGTCAAATCCCATGCTTTCATTTTGTGGGGACTGGTAAGAATTTCACATACAGTATGCTTTATCCCAGTTTCTACACATATTTTCACATCATTCACATTGCAGCGGCCAAAACCCCAAATTTCAGAACCCTTAACTTCTTTAACTATATTTTCTACTGCTATCTTATCCTCTTCGCTGCTGGCAGGAAAGCCTGCCTCGATTCGATCAACGCCAGCTTCTGCCAGTTTCCTGGCAATTCTAAGCTTATCCTCTGCATTGATGCTCACACCAATACTCTGCTCACCATCACGAAGAGTGGTGTCATAAACTTTAATTTTTTTCATACCTTCCAACTGTTTTTTCACATCTGCCATTTCATTATAGTCGCTGAGCCAAAAACCTTGTCTTTCCATAGTATTCTTCCTCTCTTTATTCAAATATTGAAAACTTCTATTGCAGAAGAAATCGACAATAATTTAACATGCTCGGTATGATTAAACCTACACTATTCTACTTTTAAGCTCTTTACCCTCCAATGCATCAACAACCCCTTGAGCCACAAATTCACTTGTCATGCTTAAAGCTCCATCTGTAAACCCGCCCATATGGGGAGTAACGATAACATTTTTCAATCCTAATAGAGGTGAGTTGGCAGGTGGTTCACTGGAAAACACATCTAATCCTGCACCTGCAATTTTACCTTCTGATAAAGCTTTGTATAAAGCCTCCTCATCCACTACTCCGCCTCTTGCTGCATTTATTAAGTGTGCTGAAGGTTTCATCATATTCAGCTGATTAACCCCGATGAGATTTCGCGTTTCTTCCATAAGGGGGACATGAAGACTGACAAAATCAGATTCTTTGAGTATTGTATCAATATCCGAATAAATAACACCATTGGCAGCTGCATATTCTTTATTCCAGTATTTATCAAAGGCAAGAGCTTTCATATTAAATCCCTTGGCTCTCTGCACAACGCTCTTCCCAATAACTCCCAATCCAATGATTCCGAGGGTTTTACCCCAGACAGATTGTCCAAATACCTTTGGCCATCCCCCCGCCCGGACCTGACTATCGGATTCAGGAATCTTCCTGGCTAATGACAGCATCAAGCCAAAAACCAAATCGGCAACTGCTTCTCTGTTAGTCCCAGGTGAATTAACAACAGCAACACCTTTTTCTTTGGCAGCATCAATATCAATATTGTCAACACCTATCCCATGCTTTGCAATTACTTTTAATCTTGTTGCAGAATTGATAACTTTTCGGGTAATTGGTTCAAGGCCGGTAATAATGGCAACAACATCATCCAGATAATCCAAAAGCTCATCTTCAGTGACTACTGCCTGTTTTGGCCTGACAATACCAAGCCCGTAATCCTCAAGAATTCTTTGAGCCTTTGTGCTGTATTTAGCAAAAGACGCATTGGTTACTAAAATCTTATCCATTAATACTACCTACTTTCATTCAAATATTATAAGAATTGTAATACCGATGATAACGACAACAGCACCAATAAATGTACGTATTGTCAGTATCTCTTTTTTACCACATATAATTAAACTCCATAACATGGTAAATAGTGATTCTGAGGCACCAATGGAATTTGCATAAGAAACCGGTATATATTTTAAAGCCATAAAAACACTATAAAGTGCAATACTAGAAAAAATACCGGATAAAAAATAGTCCCTGTTTATATTTTTCATAGCAGATAATAATTCCTTTGCTTTTCCATTCATAACCTGAAATAGCAGAATCGCAATATAAGCAACTACAGAACCTATACATACACCTAAAATAGAACTTGAGATATAGGTAACTCCCAGCTTTCTGAAAACATTCCCGATTCCTAATATAAATCCGGATAATAGCGCTAAAATAATTCCTTTCTTCGGTATAGAAGCAAAGCTGCCAACCACATTCAATACTGAAGCTTCATCTGTATGGTTTTGCCGCATAGTTTCAAGGGACAAAAATAATATGCCGAGAATAACAACAATTGCACCTGTCAAAGCTTTCCAGTGCAGAACTTCATTAAGTATTACAACGCCTCCAATAATTGCGAACATAGGTGAAGTTATTTTAAATACCCCTGCTCTTGAAACTCCTATATAGGGAATAGCTGCGTAGAATACCCCCCTGCTTAGAAAGCTGTTAAGAAATCCTGCAATACCAAAGAACAAGAAGCCCGGAAAGTTAATATCTATACTAGCACCGTACATCAGGTATAATATCAAAACCATAAGATTAATTATTGTATTAACAAAGACAGTGATATACTGCCCCGTAAACCTATCAATTTCCTTATGGTCCAAGGCTTTTGAAGTGAACACATTGCTCAGACCATAGCTTGCACTAAACAATAAAGCAAATAACTGCCCCAAACCACAGACCCCCAATTAAGAAGTCTTGGATATCCAAAACTTGATACAATTTTTAGTCTACCTTTTAACAAATCTGCCCCAGCCGGAATTCCCCACAACCTTACCGTCTTGAGCAACTACCTTGCCCCTTATTATTGTAAGCTCCGGGTAACCTTTTACCTTTAGATCCTCATACAAAATGTAATCACTGTACTGATTAATATCAGAAGCTTTTAGAATGTACTCCCTATCCAAATCAACAATGACCAAATCCGCATCAAAGCCTACACTAATATCACCTTTTTGAGGATACAGCCCATAAAGCTTTGCCGGATTCAAGCTAAGGGTGTTGGCAATACTGGTCACGGGTATTTGTCTTTTATGATACCCCTCGCTAAGCATTATTGGGAACAGGTACGGTGTTCCTGGTGCACCAGCCGCCGGGCTCCATATATCCCCTGCTTTGGCTGCCATTTTACGCGGTACATGATCAGACCCAACTGTATTTATATCTTCCACCTTAACCGCTTCCCATAACCTTTCATTATCTTTCTTAGTCCTCAAAGGAGGTCTCAATTTATACTTCCTTGATGTCGCATCCTCCTCATTTAAAACCAAGTAAGGGTGGCACGCTTCAATAAAAACCTTATTGTATTTCTTTCTGAATTCAACTGCTTCCTGCAATGCCTGTCCTGAAGTAATATGAAGTATATTCACTTTGCAGCCGGTTTCTTTTGCAAAGGTCAATACTCTTCTCACTCCTTCGACCTCAGCAATGACGGGTCTTGAAAGTGCCCAGGCTTCAAGATCTGTTCTTCCTTCACTCATTAATTTCTTCTTTGCCCTATGGACTATATCTATATCTTCTGCATGAACTATCGCAACAGCCTTGGGGTAATCAGAAAGCTTGCCGAAGCTTTCCAATAAATATCCGTCACTAATAGTGTCAAATTGGATTGGAATCCCTCCAAAGGCTGTAGTTTTTGCATCTTCTCCGCGATAAGTCAGATAAAGCTTGAATGAAGTTATGCCAAAGTCATTTATGTATCTCGGTATAGAGCTTAAATGCTCTTCAGTTATCAAAACAATATGAAATGAGAAGTCAATATACGCTTTTGATTCTCCCATAGATTTAATCTCTCTGTATGCTTCATCATAGGGAGTGTTCTGCCTTAAAAAGAACAATACCGTTGTAACTCCCCCAATAGCCGCAGAGCTGGTCTCTGTTGATAAATCCTCTTCTCCTGCACCTATGCCCAAGTGAGAATGAGGTTCTATTATTCCCGGAAAAATGTACTTGCCTGCGGCATCTATCACATGCATACCTTGAAGCTCAACCTCAGGCCCAGTTATTGCTTCTATTTTTCCTTTGCTTATTCCAATATTTCCACAAGAAATATTGCGTCCTGGGTATACTATATTACCGTTTAGTACGACAGTATCAAACACTTAAACTACTTCCTTTCATGGGGCTGCTTCATTAAATAGTCCTTCCAACTCGGCTTTGCTGCTAACCAGCGGAAGTGCAACCATTAGCAGTATTCTTGCCTTGACTGAAGTAAGATCTCCGCCGTTAATAACACCACATTGCCTCAGATCCCATGGTCCACAGCCTCCACTGGCTCTTGAAATCACAGACCCCATAGGTGAACGGGGGGTCAAAACAAACACAACGCCTTTATCCTGGGCCTTTATAACACTATTCATAATTTCAGGAGTGACTCCTCCGCCACCGGGAAAGCCTTCCAAAACTATTCCTTTATAATCATTGGCAACCAATAAATCTATTAACTTTGAACCTGCACCTAAGCTAACTTTTATTATTTCAGTACCTGTTTCCAGTCTGCTAACTAAAGCAAATACTTTTCTCAAGACTGGATTCCGGTAAAAAACAACCTTATTATTCGACACCATTCCCAATGGGCCGGAATTTAATGATACAAAAGCATTTAAACTACTCTTATGAACTTTGGAAACATCCCTGGCTGCATGAATCTCTCCACCCATGCAAACAAGTGCACCCTTATTTTTTGCCATAGGGTCTGCGGCGACCAATACAGAGTTAAATATATTCCTTGCTCCATCCCAGTCCCTTTCTGAAGCATTCAGCATTGCGCCGGTAAAAACCAAAGGCTGGTCAATATCCCATAATAGATCAGCAAGGTATGAGGTTTCTTCCATTGTAGCTGTACCTTGTGTGATCACAACCCCCGCATAATCTCCTTCATATATCTTTGCCCTAATGATATTAACAAGGTCTAAAATCTGATTTGGTTCCAAAGCAAAGCTCAATACATTACAGAATTGTATTGATTCTATCTCAGCTAAATTTTCTATTCCAAAAAGAGATGAACATAATTCTTGAACCGATACAGCAGGTGAATATCCCTTTTCATTATCGTATTTGGACGAGATGGTCCCTCCTGTTGAAATGATTAATACTTTTGGCTTTTTCATACTAATCCTCATTGCAGAATACTACTGCTCTTAAGACGTTGTCCAATCGCTGATCCATTACCTCAAAGGCCTTTGCTATTTCACTTAATGGATACTTATGAGTAATAAGCGATTCAATTTCAAGCTTTTTCTGCTCCAATAGGTTTACTGCTTTCGGATAAAAGCCGAACCCTCCCTTTGTACCAACCAAGGAAATCTCTTTGCTATAGAAATCTTTTTGAGGCAACCCGTCAATTTTATTGAAGGAAGTACCAAACTGGACAACAGTTCCGCCTTTTTTAACCATTCTTATTGATGATAATACCCCTGATACAGTGCCGGAAGCCTCTATACAAACATCAAATCCCAAGTTTCCCGTTCTTTGCAATAGATTCTTCTCCCAATCTGAATCCTGCTTTATATTTACAGTAAAATCCGCCCCCAGGTCTTGGGCTGCTTTCAGTCTGGAATCTCTTGTTCCAACCATCCCGACATCCCTTGCACCGGCGAGCTTGCATAGCTGCAGCATGATCAACCCGCTGTATCCGGGTCCTATTAGCAGTACATTATCTCCCAGCTTTAGCCCCGAACGGTGTAATGCCCTTAATGCAGTAGCAATTCCTACCACCGATTGAGCTTCTATGGAAGATACATCCTTATTTATTTTAAACAACACATTTTCCGGCACAATTATATATTCTGCCAAAGAACCGTCTATGGTTCTGCCAAGCATATTAGGTGCTTCACAATATGAAGGCAATCCATTATTGCACCAGTGGCACTTGTTGCAACCCCAGCTTGCTTGCGAAACCACATAATCGTTAACATTTACCTTGCTTACTTCTTCTCCTGCATCTACTACGGTACCATTATACTCATGCCCTAATACAACGTTTCCCTTAGCCCCATAGTCTCCACGATAGACAGAAACATCAGTTCCACAAATTCCTACACAGTCAACCTTTACCAGGACTTCATTCCCTTTAAGCTCTCGGAGCGTAACATCAACGATATCAAGCTTCTTCGCTTCTCTTAAAATACTGGCTTTCATATTGAGTCACCCCTTTTAACCTACTATTTCTCCACCTTTTTTATAAAGCTTTCTTCCTATTATATAGCCTGCTGCTATTAGTACAGCTCCTGCAATATCAGTGCTTGTTCCTGGTATAATCATTCCTATGCCTCCGATTAGCAGCAGTACTCTTCCCAGCATGTGCAAAGGCCTCTTGAACCAGCCTTCAGTTGCTACTGCAATGGTATATGCTCCTGCTAATGAAGTTATAACTACTATAATTACCTTTAATGTTTCTCCAATCAGCAATATAGCCGGAGAGTATACCATTATAAATGGTATTATAAAGCCTACCAGAGCCATTCTGAATGCTACAAAGCTGACTGTTACCGGATTTGCTTTGGCTATAGCTGCCGCCGGATATGCTGCTAATGCTACCGGAGGAGTAATACCGCTTAAACAAGCGAAGTAGAAAATAAACATATGAGATTGTATTGGACTAATACCCAATTGAGTTAACGCAGGAGCCATTATAGCCGCTCCTATCAGATAACATGCTGTAGTAGGAAGTCCCATGCTTAGAATTATTATAATAACGGCCGTTAATATAAGGGCTAAAAATAAACTGGAGCCGGCTAACATAACAATTAAAGAGGATAGCTTAAGACCTACCCCTGTTAAAGAGACCAATGCCATTATTATCCCTGCACAAGCACATGCGGCAATTACTTCTAAAGAGCCGTATATACCGGACTCTAATGCATTTACAATGCTCTTCAGGCCCATTCTTGTCGATTTCTTAAGGTACGAGACCACTACACAGGATATAATGGAAAGAAACGCTGCTTTTATAGGAGTAGTTCCCTGTATAATAAGCGCATATAACAGTATTAGCAGCGGAAGAACCAAATGACCCTTGCTGCTGACTACTTCTTTCAGGTTTGGCAGTTCTGCGGCCTTGAGACCTACTAATCCGTCTTTTCCCGCTCTTAAATCGATTACAAAAAATGTAGTTATAAAATATAGCAATGCCGGAAGTATAGCAGCGATCATGACATTTGTATATGGCATACCGATCATCTCTGCCATCAGAAAGGCCCCGGCTCCCATTACCGGAGGCATTATCTGGCCACCGGTAGATGCAACTGCTTCAATTGCACCCGCATATTCTTTCCTAAAACCTGATTTTTTCATAAGCGGGATGGTCATAGTACCTGTTGTTACCACATTTGCGATTCCGCTCCCGGATATAGTACCGAATAGAGCACTTGAAATTACAGCAACTTTTGCGGGTCCACCTCTTGCCCTGCCTGCAATGGCATAGGAAAAATCAGTGTATAATTCTCCGGCACCGGAGTTTTTGAGAAATGCTCCAAAAAGAATAAAAAGCACTACATAGGTGGAAGAAACACCGATAGACATTCCATATATACCATCAATGTTAAATACATAGCTGATTATTTTCGTTAATGAATAATTTCTTCCCATAAACATTCCCGGAAAAAAACTTCCGAATTTTGCATATATCATAAAAGCAAAGGTTACAATTACTAAAGGCCAGCCTAAAACTCTTCTCGTAACCGCTAAAATCAAAACTATAGCCAGTGTTCCAAATATTATGTCTCCCTGTGTTGGACTTACACCAGCCCTTAAAACAAAACTATGGTCCTGCATAAATACGTATGCAGTTACAGCTATACCAGCAAAAACCATTATTACATCCATTATTGCTATCTTTTCACTTCTGTCAAATCCCGGATATAACAGTGGTATTAATATCAAACCAAACATAAGGTGTATGTTTCTTAATAAAATTACTGATGTTGCTGCAATACCTAGAGCATATATATGCCATAGGGAGCCTGCTATTGCAATTACAGATACTATAAGAGCTGTTCTGCCGGTGAATGTTCTTTTTCGCTTTTCATATTCGTCTAAAAGCTCTTGGACTTTAGCTTCTTCTGTCTTAGCAGCCATATATACACCTCACTATAAATTCATATTTTGATTCAGCAAAACTGAACCCGTTGATTTTCCTTCATCCATTCCTACTTAACCAATCTTGGTTTGCCTGTGGAAAACTAGTATTTATGTACATCTGTAGGAGCATTACCCCTACAGATGTACGTGCCCTAAATCATTTTTTAGGAGGTGGAGGTAGCTTCGGAAGTTCGACTCCCTTTTCCTCATAGTATTTTTTTGCACCCGGATGCAATGGCAGGTTCATATATTTTACATTGCTTAAATCAGTCTGAACAAAACTGCTGTGTGCATTGTGAATAGCTTCCACGTTTTCCCATGTTGTTTTAGTCAGATGGTATACAAGGTCTTCTGAAAGCTCCGGTGAAACGACAATGAAATTCCAGCCCTGAAGTGCCTTGTATTCTCCTTCCATCTTCTTATATGTGCCGCCTTTCAAAGTACCTACGTTATAGAAGGGCTTTTCTTCCTGGAATTGTTTGAATTCATCATCAGTTAATCCGAAAAACTTGAGTTCATGCTGTAATTCCAATTCCTGAATAAATGAAGCAGGGTGTCCTGCAAGATAGAAAACAGCATCTACCAAACCATCTGCGAGCATTCCTCCTACATCAGACCAGCTTGCATTAACAATCTCCTTTGGCTTGACTCCAAAGAAATCCATTAGCTCTCTTCCTGTAAAATCACTGCCGCCACCTGCATATCCAAAAGAGATGACTTTTCCGTTAAGATCCTGTATGGAGTTAATATCCTTCTTTGATGCCGTGGTGAACCATACTCCTTCATAGGAATATGCCGGGAATAATGAATTAACATTTTGATATTCCGTACCCTTTGCCCATCCCTGTCCATAATAGCCGGGATATGTCTGCAATGTAGCAGTTATACCAAAATCAGTATCCCCTGCATGGATAGTCTGCATATTTTGGGATGATCCTCCGGGTTCAACAGTTATATTAAGCCCCGGAACGTTTTTCATCAGCATATCCGCCCAAGCTGCAGTATAAGTTACATACAAGCTTCCGGAAGATGCACTGCCTACTGCCATTACCCCCTTGGGGATTTCGACCTTGGCTTCTTCTTGTTTTTCTTCCCCGGTTTCTGCAGGAGGTGCCCCTGCAGGTACTGTATCTGCTGCTTTTGGAGTACAGCCTACTCCCAAGGCCATTGATACAATTAGAATAACAGCAAGTAACAAAACTCCATTTTTCTTAGTCTTACTCATGAATTAATTCCTCCTTCCAAATTTTGAGACTATAAGGGTAATAAAACAATAATTTTTTACCCATGGTTGTACATTTATGATTATTTTGTTCTACCAGTAGCCCACTTTAATGGATGGAAAGCCTCAAGCATTCTTTCGTCTAATAACACGCAGTAGATTAGTTTTATATGAAAGTATCAAAATCAACCTTATGTATCTCAGGAGGAAGCGAGCTTCACTTCCTCCTGGAAAACTAACCTAGCAATTCATCACTGTATGGATGACGTGATAATATTTCATTTCCTGTCTCAGTTACAAGAATAGTATCTTCCAAACGCACTCCGCCGCCGCCAGGGATATTAGGCACCAGGATAGCAGGCTCACATGAGAAACACATCCCTGGCACGAATTCAAAGACATCTCCGCCGGTAGCAGCTATTTCGCCAATAAGCGGTGCTTCAAGTCCGGATACACCTATGGAGTGTCCTAATACACCGTGGAAGCCCCACTCTTCAAAACCATGCTTCTTAATAATATTACGTGCGGCAATATTTACTTCTTCATTGGTGTGGCCCGGCTTAAGCAGTTCCTGTACAGTCATCATTTCTTCATAAACCGCTGCATATATACGCTTCTGCATATCATTCGGCTTGCCGTGTATTACTGTTCTTGTAAAGTCGGAGAAATACCCGTTGAAGCAGCCGCCCAGATCCATGAATACCAAATCACCGTATCTTATAGTTCTGTCTGAAGCAAAACGGTGAAGTGGCGCTGTTTCTTCTCCTGAGGTTACTATAAGGTTACACTGCGGTACCTCCATACCGAAGGAGTAGAAGACTTTCATAACTTCAGCGAGTACTTCGCAGTTTCTTACACCGGTCCTGATGCTGTCAATTGCTTTTTGCATACCGATTTCAGCAATTTTGGAGGACTGTTTCAACAATTTTATCTCTTCGGCATTTTTTACTGCTTTGGCTTCTATGACACATGCATCACCATCAACAACTTCACAGTTTGGAAGTGCAGCTTTGAGTTTTTCAAGCATAACGAAGGTACCTGCGTCAACACCTATTCTTCCAGTTGTAAAGCCTTGCTCTTTAAGGGTCTCTACGAACTGCTTTATCATTGTATCCACAATACCTGGTTCTTCCATTGTTCCGCAAGGCTTGATTTCCTCGGGCTTCATCCAAGTCATTGTAGCAACACAGCGTGGTGCGTCACCGCTGGTAACATAAAGGACCGGTCTGCTGGTCTGAGTCATCATTGAAGCATTTCTGGACAGAAAGCTTATCGGCCACCAGAGAGGCCTCATATTGGTCATATACCTTATGTTTTCAGCTCTGAAGGTTATCAGGGCATCCAGATCATGCTTCTTCATTGTCTGACGCAAACGCTCCGTACGCATTTCACGCATTTTCACAAAATCCACTCGATCTACCCAATCTACTGCAAAATTCATGTTTTTCTCCTCCTAAATAATAATTAAAGACTGCATTCATAAAAGTGATTCGCGAATCAATATACTACAGCTACTTATATTTGCAATTTCCATGCCAATCAAAATTACTATGATTTCAGTAATTATTTGCATTCATTGTCCACGTTTGTCCATTATTGTCCGACAATCATGGACAAATGCTTTTTTGCAGCAGCTGTTTCTCTTTCAAATTGGTTTATTACAACTCTACCCATATCTTTTATATATGTACCGTCTCCAGTTTTAGATTGCACCAATTCAAATTCCTTCAGCGTCAGAAGATGTCTTTTTATCTGGCTTTCACTTATGCTGATGCCAGACTTTTCAAGCTCATTGCATAAGCATTTCCGTGTCCATTTAAAAGGAGGAGAATCAAGGGCTTTAAGGATATTAATATAATTCTCTATTTGACTATGCTCTTCCAAGCTGCGGATAATCTTTTCGGCAGTCGTATCTTTTTCCGCCACTGTCTTGTTGATCTTATTCCTCATAACATTCAAGAGTTCTTCCTTCCAATCCATATTGAGTTGTATGAAGTTTGACATATACTCTGCTGTATTTCTTAACTCTCTGACATTCCCAGGCCATTTATAGTATTCAAGCTCCATTTTTAAATCATCAGGAAACATCTCCAAATCAACCTGAAACTGATTTCTAAGTATGTTTATGAACAAAAGGAAAATATCCTCTGCCCTTTCTCTAAGGGATGGAATCCTGAGGGGGAGTACACTTAATCGATAGAATAAATCCTGACGGAATGTGCCTTCATTTACCATAGTCTGGAGATCCCGGTTTGTCGCTGCTATAATCCGAATATTTACCGGTATCACCTGTGAGCCTCCTACAGGAAGTACCTGACGCTCCTGTATAACTCTCAATACTTTTTTCTGTATGTTGATAGATGCATCACCAATTTCGTCCAGAAATATAGTACCTTTATGGGCTATTGCAAATAAACCAAGTTTCCCCCCTTTTTTTGCTCCGGTAAAAGCACCGTCCTCATAACCAAATAGCTCCGACTCGCACAGGTTTTCACTTAAGGCTGCAAAGTTTACAGCAACAAAAGCTTCCCCCGACCTTTCCGAAGCATTATGTATAGCTTGGGCAAGAAGCTCTTTGCCCGTACCGCTTTCACCCTCTATCAATATAGTTGAATTGCTTTTGGCAAACTGTTTGGCTTTCATTATAAGCTGCTCCATTACCTTAGACTTGTGCAATATATCAGTAAACCTATATTCAGCAACAAGTCCCCTTTCATGAATGGAGAATCTATAACTCTTCTCTATTCTTTCAATGTTTCTAATATCATCGATAGTTATGATTGTTCCCAGGTCTTTACCAAGGCTGTTATTATTAATTTCTATATGGCAGCTTTTCCCATTTATTGAATAAAAGAAATCTTTCCCTGAAGCTTTGATTTTATCAAGAATGCTTTTAATGTGGGATGAAGAGTTATCCTTAATGCAGAGAAGCTGTTGAGCCTTGTAATTATAGAAGGATATTTTGCGATTCCGGTCCAATAGTACAATCCCCGACTTGAATATATTGAGCAGCTGCTGCAGCTTTTCGGTTAGAAACAAGTTTTTGCTGTACTCCTGAGAGTAATGATACAAGAGCTGCAAGGACGGACGGAAGAAAACCGATGTGAGCGTATGCTTGACGCTTTCATAAATTCCTAATTCCATTGATATTCTTATGCAGGTATTTATATCTATCGGGCGTATACCCAGGTCAATTACTTCGAACTCTTGATCGGGTATAAGCTGTTTCTCCCCAAAGGTGACAACATATTTACAGTCCTTGTTCCATGTTTCCATACCCGGATAATAAGGATGAAATTGAATATGGGATATCCCGGCTCCTATCAGCTGATCAATTGCTTGTGATGCAGTATCATATAGCTTATTGACTACAAGCACCGAAGACCCTTCAGGAACTTCATACAATTTACTCACTGCTTCAATATTAACAATTCTGTCTGCAAATACAGTTTTTGTCCCCGGCATTATAGATTCCAATGCCATGAGTTCAATTGTATGACTTGTTACTACAACCAGGGTATCACTTATCTTTGAGCCCGGCATCAATTCTTCAAAGCAAGTGCTCTTGATATCAACCATATCACCAAATATCTCTTTTAACTGTTTTTGAGTTGCTATGGCAGTATTAGCTGTTAGAGAAAGAAGAGTCATTGACAGCATATTACACATCCCCCTAAACGTTTTAAATTTACATAATACTACAAATATTTTAACATTTTTTCGACAGGATTTCATTTGTTTGTCCAAGTTTGGACAAACAAATTTTAAAAACACTTTCCATGTAAATCACAAAGAATTAAATGTTGTACAAAAACGAAAAAAGAACCATAGCTCGTGCTATAGTTCTTGATTATCCTCATATTATGGTGCGCGAGGCGGGATTTGAACCCGCACAGCCTTGCGACCGCTAGAACCTGAATCTAGTGCGTCTGCCAGTTCCGCCACTCACGCCAACGAAATTATTATATCACGTTAAGTCTTTGATTTCAACATGTATTTTATGCATTTATTTTCCTATAATATACAGGCTTATGATAAATTTTACATATCCGGCTCTATTCAGAGCAAGACGCTTCACATCTTTTCTGAATAGCTCCAATGTCCTTCTTTCCTCGATACCAAGCTCATGGCTGCCATATCTTGTATTTTCCAATATTAATATTACACTGGCAATATCGGAAAATCTTTCCTTGTAATAATATTTGACTCTTTTTAAAAATTCCCTTAGGGTCTCCTCTTTATTCATAACAAATCCTGCATGTCTCAGATACCATATTACATTCTCCAGATAATCCATGGCAAATCTGCGTCCTTTGATGCGTCCGAGATTTACTTCCTTCATTATCAAACGGGTATACATAAATGTGATTCTTATGGCCAACAATGCCAAAAGAACGAGCAATACGGTCTTCCCAATACTGAGGCGTTTTCCCAGACCAGCTTGGTATATCTCACCGCCCACTGCGTCCTCTCTATCCTCCAGTTCTCTCCTGTTTCTCATAATATTGGCCATATCAATGTTGCTCATTTGTACGTCCTGTACTGCATCAGTCTCCATTTCCCCAGCTCCGTCCCGGGGTTTGACAAACTCAATTTCCGGGTACTGGGGAGTTGGCTCAAAGGTCACCCATCCATAGTCATCAAAATACACCTCCACCCAGGCATGGGCATCAGTACCCCTGACTTCCCTTAATTCAGTCCCGTCATATCTGCCTACAAAGCCTTCCACATACCTGCAGGGCACTTCTGCGGCTCTGAGCAGCACCAACATGGAAGTGGCGAAATAAGTGCAATAGCCTTCTTTTCCTTCAAAGAGAAAATGATCTGTAAATTCCACCCCTGAAGGCAGTATGGGAGGCTTAACGGTATAACTGTAGTTTTCACGGAGGTATTTTTCTACAGACTTTGCTTTATCGTAATTATTGTTTTGTATCTGTGTAATCTCCTCTGCCAATGACTTAACTCTGCCGGGAATATCTGAAGCTATAGAAGTATATAGCTTGAACTCAGCGGTCCCAAGGCTCTCAGCCTTTGCCTGCCGTAGTTTGCCTATGTCTATGTACGGCATCATGCTTTTCACTGTATATGCTTCATCTCTCATTGTCATCTTTGAAGTGTATACCTCCGAATCCTCATCTGCATATATTCTCTTTGAGTTGTGCTGTACCCGGTATACCGAATACGGTGCAAATATAGTAGAGGTCAGAAGCTTCTCGTATGTAATCTCCAGGTCTTTTTCATAAGTATTGACACCGGTTCCAAAGGGAATGGACATAGAATCTCCCGGACTGTACTCCTTGTAGCTCTTTTTCGACTTGTACCAGTTATTCTCTGAATATCTGTCCTTTACTGTTCCTCTTAGATATAGTGTATCCTCTCCCCGAGTTTTTACAGTCATCAGAACAGAGTTATCCTGCCGTAATTCCCCACCAAGCTTTTTATTCATGTAGCCTGCAGAATTCAAGCTGAATCTGGAATTGTAGCCATAACTGAAAGATTCCAGGGAATCATTTCTCCATTCAGAAATAAACGGAAACAGGCTTATCACTTTATCATTAAGCCAGGTCCATCTTACAGGACTGATCTTTAATGGAAGGGCAAGAGAAAGCATTAAGGATATTGCAACAACAACAGCAGAGCAAAGCATCCAGTTATGTCCCACATTGTGCTCTATCGCACTGTCTGCTGCTCTCCATTCCTTAAGCCTCCTCTTATATATCTGATAGGAATAAAACATAATAGCCCCAAAGAGATAAAATACAAGATACCACCTTGCCTTTTCAACGTAAGTAAACCAGAAGAAGGACAATGCTGCGGTACCGGTTAAAATAAGTACAAAACCTCCCCTGCCGCTATATACAATAAGCGATATCACAAGTGCAGCAAAGGCGGTATATAGTATTGCGAACACCAAGGTATAATCCGGCTCAAAATAGCTGTAACCCACTACATATCCGTAAAGCCAGCTGAAAAACTCCTGTATTTCCTGCATGCAGAGCTTTATTTCTGCCGGATCCTTATAGCCGCGGAAGAAGAGCCAGACTATGCACGGAGTCAAAGCCGCCGGGAGCGTTATTGGATATATTACTATTATTGACATCAGTATTGTCATAACAAGTGTAAATATAGCGGTTTTTACAAAAGATATATCTATCCCTGCGCAATCCTTAACCGCAAGGTTCAGGCTCATAACCATTATGAATATCAGGATAAAATAGAACAGCATTTCTTTTATACTCTTATTTTTCATAGTGACCTCCCAGCACCTGCCTTATGTCGTCCTCCAACCCAACAACGAACACTTTAAAGTCGTTGTTCCTGAGCATTTCAATGTTTTCATTGCTCACGCCGCTGTCTTTGCACAGATATACTACTACAAACTCTATCCCTGAGGTTTTTAAAGAAAGGAAGGCGGAAGCCGCTTTGTCAATACAAGGAGTTATTACAACTACAGTAGCATCCCAGGCCAGCTTTCTCACTTCTTTCCTTATCAGGTCCGCTATCGGCATGTCTCCTTTTGAAGAAAGCAAGCTTATTACATCAAGAAACTGATTAAACCGGTCAGCCCGTTTTGCCGAAAGATTAACCAGTTCATCTCCCTTTGCTGTAAAGTTTACAGACATTGAATGAGAGAGTGCATATCTGATGATGGAAACAGCACATTCCGCACCCTTTTCCTCTATGTCAAAAGCTATTTCCTCATCGAGGCCATAATCATATAAATCAAGAAAAACATTCAGGTCTGCTGAAGCGTTAATTTCAACATTTCTTACGAAGAAATCCCCTCTATGGGCAGTCACCTTCCAGTGCATTTTCTTGAAGCTGTCACCAAGGACATATTTCCTTATATCCTTGGTGCTTGCAAAGTCCTCGTAAGCATTATGCTTGACTGCTACAGTCCCGAACTGCTGCCTTAAAGGAACATCAAGATGCTTTAACAAATATACTTTAGGGTATACAATCAAAAATCTTTCATCATTAAAAATCTTTTTCCATTTAAAGATACCCAGTATATCCTCAAACTCTGTTTCAATAATGCCAACTTTATAGACTCCCTTATGCCTGCACAAAAAATCCCTGGACATGGTAACTATCATTTCGGGCATTATGGAATATATTCTTTGTTTTTGCTCTTCACCTGCAAGTCTTTTAGGGAGACTGGCATTGACCTTTAAATATGGAACCGGCACAAAGCCCGCGTTATAAAAATCCGTTTTCAAACTTATCCTGTCCCCTGTAACTGCTTTGAAGCTTACTTCCCATGTCAGATTCACAAGGTTCTCAAATATACTCCTTCCGGCTAAATAAGAGGTTAAAACCAAAAACAAACCTATAAAGAAAAGCCCGTATACAAATTTGCCCCCTACAAAAAGTGCTGCAGTAAAAAGCAGTAAAACCAGAACCAGCGCTTTTTTATTCATTTTAACCATTGATATTCGCCACCGGTACTTTTATATTCTTTAAGACATCTGCAAGCACGGAATTCTGATCCTTGCCATGTATTCTGGCTTCGGATTTCAGTATTATCCTATGGGCAAGAGTGCAGAAAACAAGCTCTTTTACATCATCCGGCAGCACATACTCCCGTCCCCTGATAAAAGCCATAGCACGGCTGTTGTTATAAAGTGCCAGAGTCCCCCTTGGGCTGCAGCCAAGATACACATCCTTATGGTCTCTTGTTGCCTGGACTATCATTACAATATAATCCAGTATGGAATCGTCCACATGCACCTTCTCCACCTTTTTCCTTATTTCCATCACATCCTCCACACCGATTACAGGTTCAATACTATCTAAAATGTTATCTGCCCTGTATTTGTCCAGTATGCTTTTTTCTTCGGCATAGGTGGGATAGCCCATGGATATTCTGATTGTAAACCTGTCTATCTGTGCCTCAGGCAGAGGGAATGTACCTTCATATTCTATGGGGTTCTGGGTTGCGAGAACCATAAAGGGCTCAGGCAGCTTGTAGGTGTTGCCGTCAACAGTAATCTGTCTCTCCTGCATGGCTTCAAGAAGGCTTGATTGTGTTTTAGGTGAACCTCTGTTTATTTCATCCGCCAGTACTATGTTTGATGTTATCGGACCTTGCTTGAACTCAAATTCACCCAGCTTCATATTGTAGACTGTAACCCCTGTAATATCAGACGGAAGCAGGTCCGGAGTGAATTGTATCCGCTTGAAGCTGCAGCCGATTGATCTGGCAACCGCATGCACCAGAGTAGTCTTTCCGACTCCCGGAACATCCTCAATAAGTACATGTCCTCCCGCAAGCAAAGCAACCAATAGTTTTTCCACAGTAGACTTCTTACCTACAATAGCTTTTGATACACTTTCTTCAACTTTTCTGACAGCTTCGTTATTATAACCCATAGTCCATCCCTCACTCACACAAAATTTGCATACCTTTATCCCGTGCTGTTCATATATTACTAATTTTATGTAATATCGTCTGATAATTCAATCAATTAAAAGTGAAAAAATTCTAAAAATTTTTTCACAATTGTAGAAGATTGCGCAGCAATCTTCAGACTCGAGATACGAGATTCGAGATTCGAGAAAAGCTTGGGTATTCCTTTCAAGCTAAGTAACGGGTAATCGCGTAGCGATTCCGTGTAACAGACCTGTGTGCCTGTTACACGTCCCCATAACTTCGTAGCCTGGCCCTAACTCTCGCATCTCGTATCTCGAATCTCGCATCTGCGCACGCTAGTGCGCATTCTTCTACAAAAAAGCCATGGACAGCAGTCTATGCTATTCACGGCTTTTTTTGCTACTCTGATAAATTTATTATAATGTTAACAATGCACTAACCAGCTTTTTCATTTTTCCTATATTGCTCTTTCGCCAATACCCACTGCTCTCTGGTCAGCTTCTCAATTCTGGGGTTTTCTCTTCTTTCCGGGCTTGCGACAGCTTTCCCGAACCAAACTATTGCTTCATTAAACTTTCCAACTCTTCTTGACAGCTCACCCAGCAGATACATCATTGATATCTCATTCAGATTACCTATTGGAAGCTCCTCTTTATCAAAGGCCTCCATATAATTCTGCAGGGCATATTGCAAGAATTTTTCCTCCTGCTTATCCCCGGCGAACCTGTAAAGCCACGCAAGCTTGAGACACAATCCGGCCAGTACACTGGCCTTTGCGTTCCTAAGCTCTGCAGTATGAATCGCTAATTTACATGCGGCTATCGCATCATTCAAGCTCCTTTCGGTACAGAAGCTTCTGCCTACTGTTCTTCCGGAAAAGGCCTTCTTAAGCAGATCGACCTCTTTTTCGTCAATCTCTCCAAAAGAATTCTCAGTGGCTGAGTAAGCACAAAAAGGACATACAAATATCTCATAATACAGGGGGTTCAAATCCTCATAGTGGGTACAGAAATCCTCATCCTTCGTTTTAACTTTGCAGGAATTAACCTTGGCTTTCATGGAAGAAAACTGCTTGCCGCATATAGGACAAGTAACCTTCTTGGAATAAAGCGAATCGTTCATCTTATTGTCTCCAGTCAGAAATTATTAAAATATTACATATATAATATGATATATTTAATCAGCTGGTAAATCAAATACAATTTCACTGATTAATCCAAAAATACTAAATAAATTTACATTTACTGCGGTATTTCCAAAGAATTTTCAGCCTCACCCGCTGGCGGATCTACCTTCATTGTACCCACCCTCTTTACTCCGTTTGTAACCCTGTAAACACTGAGGGGAAGCTCCTCCACCGATACCTCCTTGCCATTCTCCAGCACTACTCTGTGGCTCTTTACAACATATCCTGTATATGCCTTCTTTTCCTCTACCTCTGTGCCTACCGGCAAAGTGGGATCCTCAATTATCTTTATCTGGGGTTCTGTCTTTTTTATAACCTCAGTCTTTATGTTTACTGTTCTGCCGGGATTATCATTTCGTCCGTATATACTGAATTTAACCCAGCTTCCTTTAACCTCTCCGTATATATATATGGGGTACTGTGTTGTATTCTGGAATTTTAAGTCTATATAGCCTTCTGATATAGTAGCATCTCTTCCCATAGGTATATAGCTCGAGGGAAGAGAATGACTTTTGCGCTCAACTATCTTCATGTTTGAAAGCAATGCCGCATTATACAGGGTGGATGAAACCTGACATACTCCACCGCCAATCCCGGGAACCAACTCATTATTAATAATTACGTTAGCTTCCTTGTAACCATGCTTAGCAAGTCTGGGACCTACAATTCTATCCAGAGAGTATACCTCCCCGGGCTTAATAAGTATGTGCGACGCACTGCTGGATGCAATTTTAATATTATGGGTTCTGTCAACATCTGCAGCATTGAACTTTGTTGAGTATTCTCCAAGATTATCCTTGATGTTCTCCAGGTCAGCCCTTTTTATTTCTGGCTCTAAGACATCGACAGCCAATTCCACATCCTCTGTGGCAGTTTTCTCAAGCTGTATTTTGACAAGGTCGTAGGATTTGTCAACATCCAGCTTCCTGCCCTCAGCTTCATCAGTAATAACAAAGACCTTATCCTTTAATAATATTGTTGCTTCCTTTGGTTCCTGTCCTATTTCCTTCGAAATATCCCCAAGCTTGCTGCTTATGTATTGTGCATCATAGGAGTAATTTAGCTTTATATCTTTTCTTTCAAGCTGTGTTGATATCACATCTGTCAATCTCTTGAAGAAGCTGCCTTTATGCCCGATATCATAAGCCTTGGTCAAAGCATCTGTATACTCGTACTGAAACTTCACATCCCTATAGCTTAGTCTCCACGTTTTTTCTCTAACCTTAAGGGCAATAGCAGAATCATCAATTGCCGGCTCCAGTTTTATTTTCAGCATGCTTTCAGCCTGAGAATAAGTAAGACCACCAACATTGATTCCATTAATTGTTATGTTTGAATGAATTTTATCCCCGCTCACCATTGCAATACTCAGGGCTATGGCTGCAATCAATAATACAATAATTATTCCGATGCCTATCTTCATACTCTTGCTCATACACAACCTCCCACACTATACATTAGAAAAATAGTTGCGCTTTTCGAGTTACCAGCTTCAAACCTCGAATCCCGAACCTTATTTATCCCGCCCATTGCCAATAGTAAGCACTTGTACAACAGGTTTAATATATTATATACATTTCCCCTGTTCTTTAATTCCACCGGACAAAAAATTATAAAAGTTATTTTTCATCCCAATGCAACTCTATTTTGTCTCCATCATTTATGACGTCGGTAAAATTTGCTTTGTTCCCGTTTAACAGCATGGCAATTGCTCCCTTCACATTTCTGATATCAATATCAATGTTGTTGAATACATCCACAAATAAGCACTGGGATTTGTTTGTCTGAAGCACTGCAGGTTTTCCGTTCAAAGTTACATTTACGAAGTTGGCTGCTGCAGCAACCTCCGACAGACTATCAGCTGCTTTTTTTTCCAATATCTCATAGGTGATATAGTCGCCATTATGGATAATATCATCCAGTTCTGCTTTTTTGCCGTTTATATACATTTCTGTATCAAAATAACTCAAATCCAGATATTCTAAAAGCTCAAGAACTTTTTCCAGACTCTTGATGCTTACATCATCTCCATCCTTTATAGGAGCTTCCCTATTGCTTTCAGAACCGTTTATCACTATTACAGGCTTGATAATCAATGGATTTTCATTCAGATAGATAGTCTTTTCAGCATATTCTCCCAGGAAATCTCTCACATATACCTCTGCAGGCTTACCCTCTGCAGCCGGTTCAACAATTATATTGTCTCCGTTTGCAATAGCCTTATCGAGCCCGGCTATGCGGTCATTAAGGTATATGACTGCCGGTTCTCCCGATTCTCCTCTTACTGTTTCCTTTTTTCCATTAAGCTTGAAGCTGACTGCGCTTCCTCTCCTGCCTATAAGGTTCCGGGGGTTATAGCCTACAAATATGAGGCTGTCTGCTATAGTAAGGGTCTTTGAATTAAACAGCTTTACACTTACCCCATTGACCATCACATGAAGGAAGTCCTTCTGCCTGTTCAAATATGCCGTTACCGCAATTCCTATAGGTGTTATGAATTCCGGGCCGGAAAGCTTTCTGCTCTTTATCTCCACATCCTTGATGATGTCAGTGCTTCTTACGCCTACTCTTTCTGCAGGTATTTGAAGGAACTCGGCAACATAAAGAGAAAGCTTGGGTATCTGGCTTCCGCCCCCTACTAGGAATACCGCGCTGGGTGCCTTACCGTTGTATTCAATGATTTTATCACTGATCTCCTTAGCCAGAGTCCTGATAGCCGAATCAATTTCCTTGATAATCTCTGCTGAACTTTTCTCAAAGGTAATGCCCATTATATCCTTGTATTTGACCGTTTCTTTATTATTAAGACATATTTTAACTCTTTCCGCCTGATCAAAATCAAGCAGCAGGACCTCTGCAATCTTTTCAGTAATCTCGTCTCCAGCTATGGAAGCCATTGCAAAAGCAAATACTGTACCGTCCTTTGTCAGTGCAATGTCTGACGTACCTGCACCAATATCTACAAGTGCAAGATTCAGAAGCCTCAGGCTGCTGTAAATTGATACGTTCATAGCTGCTATAGGCTCCAGGGTAAGACTTGAAACCTCCAGCCCTGCTCTTGCAACCACTGCATACAGGCTTTCTACAACTACCCTCGGAAGGAAGGTAGCCAGCACTTCCACTCCTGCCCGCTTAGCTTTGTGGCCGGAAAGATTGCCTATGACACTCCCGTTAAGGAACTGGTTCACCACAGCATATCCTACACAGAAGTATGACTGGTCATCCTCATTGTTCAGTTCTTCTATTTCCTTCTGGGCCTGCTGGATAGCTTCAATTTCAAGACTGCTGACAAGCTCACTGTCAACCTCCGAAGAAGGGTCGGTATCCCGTTCGGCAAAAACCTTGCAGGTCTTTAGTGTTCTTCCTGCTGCTGCAATGGATACCCGCTTAAGCTTCAAGCCTGTTCTTTTTTCAAGCCTTTCCCTGACCTTGTCCACAGCTTTTGCAACAAGCTCAATATCATGGACCTGTCCGTCATACATAGCTCTTTCCTTGTGCTCTTCCACTTCAAAAGCCTGAATTTTGAACTTCTGCCCGTCATGATAACCTACTATTCCAACTACTGTTCTTGTGCCGATATCCAAAGAGAATAACAAATCCTGTTCAGTCATATAATTCACCCTTGCATCCTTGATTTTGTTCAATCTACAATTTTCACGCTTTTTTTCAACCTTCTAATTATTCTATAAAAGTACAAATAAATCCTTCAAAATTGTTTCTCAATATGATTTAATATTTCTATATAAATCGCACAAAGAAGATTACATAGAATAGCCGCGATTTATAACATCAATGAAAACGTTTCGCACTATTGAACTATTATGTAAAGGATTTAGTGCGAAACATATAGTGCAATCCTCTACAACAGAAAGGAAACCACTGTGAATACTATTTTAAAGAATTGTAAAATCTGTCCGATACAGTGCGGCTCCAACAGATATGTAGCCAAAGGAGTCTGTGGTGCAGGTGCTGAGGTACTGGCAGCAAGGGCATTCCTCCATCAATGGGAGGAACCCTGCATTTCAGGCAAAATGGGTTCCGGTACGATTTTTTTCAGCAGCTGTAATATGAAATGTATTTTTTGCCAGAACCATGTAATCAGTCAGGAGAATTTTGGAAAAGAAATTACTGTCGAAGGGTTAACTGAGATAATGCTTGAATTGCAGGAGCAGGGAGCAGTAAATATAAACCTTGTGTCCCCCACACCCTATGCACTGCATATTGTTGAAGCTGCTGCCTCTGCGAAACGGAAAGGCTTGTCCGTTCCCATCATATACAATACAAATGGATACGAAACTATTGAGACTATTGAAATGTTAAAAGGCACTATCGATATTTATCTGCCTGACATTAAATACTATTCTGATACTTACGCAGTGAAGTATTCAGAGTCCAAGAACTATTTCGGATACGCATCCAAAGCTGTTTTGGCGATGTATGAGCAAGTTGGCCATCCGGTATTTGACGATGGCGGCATTATGCAAAAAGGAGTATTGATAAGGCACTTGATATTACCTGAACTCTTAAATGATTCCAAAATAATCCTGAGATGGATTAAAGATACTTTAGGCGAGCAAGCCTATGTAAGCCTCATGTGTCAATACACTCCCATGTTCAATGCCGGCAAACACGAGGAAATCAACCGCAAGCTTGAGGGCTGGGAATATGATTTGATAATCGATTATTTTTTTAAGCTAGGGCTTGAAAATGGCTTTGTGCAAGAACATAGCTCAGCTACCGGCGATTATGTTCCTGATTTTGATCTTAGTGGAATATAATTGAACAAAATTCTATAATTTTCATGGTTTAATAAATATAAAAAAAAGCAACCTATTAATACAACACAATCAATGAAACATTTCGCGAAATGTTTCACTCTTACATTAAAACCTGAAAGGAAGTGCCATCGTTATGCGTAGAGCCTCCAGAAGCATGATGACTTGGGGAGCATTAGGTGCAATGGCAGGAATGGCTTTAATCCCTGCTTTTAGTTCAAAAACAAGAAAGAAGGTTTCACGTTCAGCAAGAAATGCATATTTTAGAGTATCAGACATGATGCAGGATATGAAAGGTATGGGTCATAAATAATAGACTTGTCAATGACAAGTCTATTTTTATTTGCCGCTTTCCATCAGTTCTATATATTCGCTTTTCAAAGCTCCCATTATTATCTCGTCATAGAATTTTCCGTCAATATAAGCCGATTGCCTTGTTCTTCCCTCATTCCGGAAACCACACTTGAGATAGCACTTGACCGCCCTCTCATTATATTCATATACCTTCAGGGTCACCCTGTATATATCAATTTTCATAAAAGCATATTCCAGAATTGTTTTAACTGCATCCTCGCCATAGCCTTTGCCCCAATAGTCCCTGTCTCCAATCCTTATACCCAGCTTGCAGCTTTTATCCTGCTCATTAAAATCATAAAGCTGTATTGTCCCTATCGGCGTTCCTTCTTTATTGTCTATCATAAGGTTCATTGGGTCATATCCAAAGCTTCTGGACATATTGTACCTCAGTTTGTCTGAGGTTACTCTTGAATTGTTCCAGCCTGCAAGCTTGTTTAATTCAGTATCGTTGTACCACTTGTACAGAATATGGAAGTCACTTTCAACTCCCGGTCTCAAAGTCACTTTACTGCCTGACAGCGAAGTGACCTTAATGATTCTATTGTCTATAGACACAGATTTTAAAAAAGCAGGAAAAAATTTAAGCAGCTTATATGGCTTCTCCATATATTTCTTCCTGTTTTGCATCATATCGTCGTAATGCTTCCTGTTAAGCGTAATCTTTACAGTAATCTCATCTTCTATTCCTTCCTTGACTATATTCCCATCGGTGCTGCGGAATACAGAAAACCGTCCGGAAACTATGCCCTCTTCCTTGATGATTATGCCAAAATTGCCCGAGCTGAACAGGAAGATATTCATGAGAAAGGGCTTCATAAAAGGATATCTTCTAAAAAAAAGAGTATACATGTCCGATACAGTATCGGAGAAGCTTTTCATATTTTCTGCTGAAATAGTACCCATATATAATAACTCCTGTATATATACTATGACTTATAGATAAGAACATTATAGCATAAAAATATAATAATGCGAAGAGACGGGTAACACGGAACACACGGAAATTGCACGGAATCCCTACGGGATTACACGGTAACTTTTTATATACGTTATAGGTACATTAGTGAATTTCGCTATTTACTGCATTATCGAGTATTACTTATGTTTTATAATATTTTCCCTTCCGTGTATTCCGTGGATTCCCGTGTTTTTCCGCAGGAAATCCGTGTTACCCGTTCCCGTTTCTTCGTCGCATTATTATACTTATCTGTTCCAAAATTCTTCCAGTATCCAGCCAAGCTCTTCAGGACTTTTCACCCTATTATTATACAGCCATTCCTTGGGAAACATGCTGGTATAGCGGCCGCTGCCAAATCTTCCATCTATGAGCAGCACCACTCCGCGGTCAGATTCCGATCTTATGACCCTTCCTGCTGCTTGCATCACCTTGTTCATCCCGGGATACATGTAAGCATATTCAAAGCCCATGCTGTTTTTTTTCATGAAGAAATCCATTATTATATCCCTTTCAAAGCAAACCTGGGGAAGTCCTACACCTACAACAACAGCCCCTATAAGTCTGTCTCCCACAAGGTCGATTCCCTCAGAGAATATACCTCCCATAACAACGAAGCCCACAAGGCCTTTTTTAGAATGCTGCTGAAAGTTTTGAAGAAAGCTCTCCCTTTCCTCCTCCTGCATGGCAGGCTGCTGCAGAATTGCTTCAACCCCGGGATATTTTGCCGTAAAATTAGCATACACCTCATTCATATACTTATATGACGGGAAGAACACAAGATAGTTCCCCTTCCTGATCTCTACAGCCTTCTTGATATAGTCTGCTATCTCCGAAAGGCTGTTCTCCCTATCCATGTACCTGGTAGACACATTATGGGCAATAGTCAAGCTCAGGTTGGAATTCTCGAAGGGTGAAGCCAGCTTCATGTTATAGTCCTGCTCACTGCCTCCTAGTATATCCTTGAAATAATGAAGCGGTGTGAGAGTAGCAGAGTAAAATATCGAAGCCTTCACTTTTCCTGTAATCTCCCCCAGAAGCTTTGAGGGGTCGAGACAGAAAAGCTTGAGCTTCACATCGCTCCCCGATAGCTCAACATATGTTATATACCTTTCATCGAATATTTCATATATCCTTAAGAATGCTGTTGCTTCAAAATAAAGCTCCAGTATATCCCGGTGCCCTTCCGAGCCATGGTTCGAAGCCAGCCATTCATCTCCCTGGCTGATAAAATCCTTAAGTGCCGGATACAACTCCTTAAGCTCCTCTTTTGCTATGCAGCAGCTTTTGCCTTCACTTTTCTTTTTTATAGCCAGCATTACCGAATTGATTCTGCCTGCAGCCTTTGATATAAAAGGTGCGATCCCTTTCATCAACCGCTTTGCTTCAAGGAAGGGCTTCTTGTGGAGCTCTGCAGAAAACATTTCCCGGGCGCGATCCACAAGATTATGGGCTTCATCTATAAGGAGCACATAATTACTTTCCTTCTCTGCAAAAAATCTTTTAAGGCTTGCCCTGGGGTCAAAAACATAATTATAGTCGCATATAATGCAATCCATCCAATTGGATAAGTCCAATGAAAGCTCAAAAGGACACACCTCATGCTTTCTTGCATACGCTTCCACAGTTTCTCTTGTTATTATTCCCTCCTGTGTGAACACTTCTTTCAGCACAGCATTTACCTTATCGAAATAACCCTTTGCATATTCGCAGTATTCAGGATTGCAGTTTGATTCCTCCTTGAAGCATATTTTATCCTTGGCCGTAAGCACAATGGTTTTGAGGCGCAGCCCTTTCTCCCACATCCTGTAAACAGCATCCAAAGCAACCTGTCTTGTTATGGTTTTTGCAGTCAGATAGAATATTCTTTCTGTATTCCCTTCTCCCAGTGCCTTAATGGCAGGAAAAAGTGCGGAAATTGTCTTTCCTGTTCCTGTTGGAGCCTGTATGAAAATCCTCTTTGAGGCGGCTATTGTCTTATATACTGCTACTGCGAGCTTTCTTTGATTCTTACGGTATTCGTTGTATGGAAAGTCCAGCTTTTTGATAGTGCCGTCCCTCAGTTCGCTCCATTCATGCATTTCATAAGCCCAACTGCAATACTTATCCAGTATCCCCATAAAGTGCTCCTCAAGCTCTTCAATTACCGCGGGCTTAACAAACACCTTCTGTTCTCCGCTGTCTGTATTGTAGTAAGTCAGCTGAATGCCGGCCACCTTTGCTTCATGTTCACATGCGTACATATAGGCATAGCATTTTACCTGAGCCCAATGCACAGGATAAGTATCCTCAGTTATGTGCTCCAAGGGGCTCAGGGTGGTCTTTATTTCCTCCAGTATAATGTCCTGGCTTCTTTCGATAAGTCCGTCTATTCTTCCGGATATTATAAAGGCAAGGTCATTGCAGCTTACTGTCCTGGATATGCTTACTTCCTTATGATAGCTTTCTCCGCCATCTGCTGCCTTATCCTTTCTCAAGCCTTGGATTTTTTGATGCAGCCTGGCTCCTTCAAGGGCTCTGCTCATTCCGAAAAATCTCGAATCCAGGTCCCCTGAGCGGTAAGCGTACTCCACCAGATCCCTTACCGATATTCTTATTTCCTTTTTTTCAGTCATACAACATCAGCCTTTACAATTAATAATATACCCTAATGATACCAAAACCTGCCTGTATTTACTACAGATAATAAAGGAGCAGAATCTATTGAGCAACCATGTCATAGCCACATATGGGTATACAGAAATTGATGGCACTAGTTCATTTCGCCTAAGAAAATCCTAACGCCTTAAAATGGTCATCCTTGACCTTTAAGGCTTGCTCGGCGTCCTGCCTCGCATACGGATGTTTCTAAGGCTCCATTCACAAGAGCCATTAACAATTTCTGTATAAGCATACTTTGGCTATTGACATGGTTGCTCAGCAGTTTGTCTTCAGAGTATACTACTATATTACCTATAGCAAAGTTCTTTACTAATCAGCTGCCACACTATTTGCATTAGCCCATTGAGTATAATTCTGCTTCACCTTCAAGCTGTCCTGGAGCACGACCCAGATATCCTCTGATTCAAAGCCTTTTCTCCAGGAGGCGGCTCCTGCCAGGTCATATTTGTGAACCAGAGAGGTTTTCAGGTTTATGGACTTCTCATCCTCTATCCATATTTTATGTGTGACCTTGCCCACCTTATACTCGACATAGTGCTGGCCGCTTTCTTCATCCCATACGACTTCAGGCTTCCTTTCCGACAGTATCTTTTCCACCGAACCCATGGATACAGCCGAAGAAGACACCTTCACCTTACCGTTGACTGTTTCTTCCTTCCATACCCTTGTGTAGAAAGGAAGCCCCAGAAGAACCTTTTCATTAGGCACCTGCTCAAGTATCCTTTTGAGATTGCTTTCAACCCATCCAAACTCTGCTACCGACCCTGCCACAGGACTTGCTGCCCAATGCTGGTCATAAGCCATTACAGCAATATAATCCACTATTCCGGCCAAAGCCTCCCGGTCATAGCACATGGACCAGTTCTCGCTTGCAGATCTGAAGGTTACATCTATGGAGACCACAAGTCCCTGTTCTTTTAATAGAGGCGTAAGCTCTCTCATGAATTGGGTAAGCATGTCTTTGTCCTTCAAGTATATATTTTCAAAATCTATATTGATTCCGTCAAGTCCATAAAGCTCCGCATATATCAGCAGCTGCTGATATATCTTCTCTCTTGTATCTGTATTATTGAGAAATCCATGAGTGACCTCCGGGTCAGACCCGTTTCCTACAAGTGCCCACACTTTATAACCGTTATTGTGAGCCCATTTCACATAACCATTATCAGCCTTGTTGACTACGGTTCCCTGCTTGTCCACTATATTGAACCAGGTAGGAGATACCACATCAAGACCATTAATGCTTTTCAGTCCCGAAATATCAGGATTCTTACTTCCTACATATTCCCACGTCATATTTATCTTGCCCTGCTCCGGCTTCCAGGCCACACTGCTGTCTGAAGGCTCAGTTATGTCCGTTCCGGAAGCTATAAGCTCAGTCTTGACATGCTTCCTCTCGATGTATCCTATGAACCCGTCCTCACTTCGCACCTTGTACCATTTTTCATGCTCCCCAAAAATCCTTAGAATTTCCCCTTTGTCGATATCCTTTTTAACTGCAGGAGACCATAAGGCAGGTTCAAGCCTCATAATCCTGTTGTCTTTCTGAACCACCGCAACCTGAACAGTATTCTTCTTATAATCAAGTATAGCAACATTATTTTTCTCAATCCATTGAAGCTCTATTCCAAACATGGTGTCAAGCACCTGAATCGGTATATAAGGCTTGCCCTCGACCAGTCTTACCGGAATATTAACATCAACAGGACGGGAATTTACCATTGCAGTGAGTTTTCCAGTCTTCATTATAAGCACCTTATCCTTGGTCGTAAAAACCACCTTGCTTGCATTTTCATCCCAATGCACCTTGGGATCGATGTATTTCCGTACTGCTTCGATAGGAAATAAAAGCTGTCCATTTTCTAAAAGCAGCGAATAGTCTTCCTTGACAATGCTTCCCTCAACAACAAAGTGTACTTCGTTAGGAGTATATTGGGTGGTTGTCCAAAGCTGTGGAAAAATATATATTCCCGATATTACTGCGATTATAAAAGCTGCTGCTATAATTAGAAGATATTTCTTCACATTTACACCTCTTCCCCAAACTTTCTAATTAATTATATCATGAATAGTGACGTAATAAAGTTGGCAAATGTTTCAGCGCTCCAATAGATATTGGAGCTTAAGTAATAAAAAAGCACCTTTCGGTGCTTTTTTATTACTTTATCAATCCAAGCTCTCTTCCGACCTTTGCGAAAGCTGCAACTGCTTCATCCAGATCTTCTTTTGTATGAGCCGCTGTAACAATTGTCCTTACCCTAGCCGCTCCTTTTGCAACTGTTGGAAACACTATGCTCTGCGCAAATACACCTTCTTCAAACAGCCTCTTGCTCAGCTCAACAGCTTTCTTATCATCCCCTGCTATTACAGGAGTGATCGGCGTTTCACTCTTACCTGTGTTGAAGCCAAGTTCATTTAGTTTCTTCTTGAAGTAATTTGCATTTTCCCACATTCTGTCTGTGAGTTCTCTGCTTTCCGACAATATATTAATTGCTTCAATACAAGCTGCTGCTACTGCCGGTGGAGCTGCAGTACTGAAGAGGAATGGCCTGCCTCTGTGATTCAACCAGTCTATAAGGTTGCTTCTGCCGGCTACATATCCGCCAACAACGCCTATAGCCTTTGAAAGAGTTCCTATCTGCACGTCAACTCTGTCGCTCAGTCCGAAATGGTGGGCAGAACCCTGTCCATTGGTTCCAAGAACTCCGCTGGAATGTGCATCGTCAACATAGGTGAGACAGTCGTATTTTTCTGCAAGTTCAACAATTTCAGGAAGCTTTGCTATATCACCGTCCATGCTGAAAACGCCGTCAGTAATTATCATCTTTATATTGTATTTGTCTTTGACTTCATTGATCACTCTTTCAAGATCAGCCATATCGCTGTGCTTGAATCTTACAACAGCAGCCTTGCTGAGTCTGCAGCCGTCGATAATTGAAGCGTGGTTAAGCTCATCACTTATAACTACATCGCCCTTGTCAACTATTCCAGGAATAGCCGCAGCATTTGCAGTAAAGCCGGACTGGAATACCAGAACTGCTTCTACATGCTTGAACTTTGCAAGCTTCTCTTCCAGTTCTTCATGTATGGCCATAGTCCCTATGATTGTTCTTACCGCACCTGCGCCCATGCCCCATTTGTCAATTGCCTTTTTGCCTGCTTCCCTGAGTCTCGGGTGATTTGCCAAGCCCAGATAGTTATTGGAAGAAAGATTTATTACATTCCTGCCATTGATTACACTTCTTGGGCCTGACGGGCTCCCCAATACAGGCAGCTTCCTGTATACACCCTGCTCCTTGAGTTCATTCAGTCTTTGGGTAATAAAGTCCAGATCATGCAAACCCATTTTTTTACCTCCTGTTAGGTGAATTTGGAATTATATAATCTTTTTCCAAAACACCGTATTTATATTTGTTTTCTATTTAATATTTAGCTTTACAGCTAACTTTTCAAGCATGTCCTTTGTCATTGATGCCATGTCATACTTGGGGTCCCATCCCCATTCCTTCCTTGCAGCACTATCATCCAGGGAGTTGGGCCAGCTGTTTGCTATAGCCTGTCTCACAGGGTCAACATCGTATGTCAGTACAAACTCTGGAATATGCTTCTTTATTTCAACAGCAAGCATGTCGGGATCAAAGCTCATTGCAGTCACGTTGAATGCATTTCTGTGCTCGAGCCTGTCAGGATTTGCTTCCATAAGGTCATGTATTGCCTTGATGGCATCAGGCATGTACATCATATCCATATACGTTCCGGCTCCTATAAAGGATGTATATTTCCTGTTCTTCAGTGCTTCATAGTATATATGTACAGCATAGTCTGTAGTTCCGCCGCCAGGAAGTGCAGCATATGATATGATTCCCGGGAACCTTACTCCTCTTGTATCCACTCCGTATTTTCTGAAATAGTAGTCACAAAGAAGCTCTCCTGCAACCTTTGTTACCCCATACATAGTTGAAGGTCTCTGAATAGTATCCTGTGGAGTATTGTCAGCCGGAGTGCCTGCACCAAAAGCTGCTATCGAGCTGGGTGTAAATACTGCTATGCCCATCTCTCTTGCCACCTCAAGAACATTGTATGTTCCGTTCATATTAATAGTATATGCTGCCTGTGGATTGTTTTCAGCTTTTGCTGAAAGGATGGCTGCTAAATGTATGATCTGGTTTATTCCGTACTTTTTACATACTCCGGCAACCTCTTCCGCATCCACAACATTAAGCTGCTCAAAGGGGCCAGCCTCAAAAAAGCTGCCATTTCCATGCTTGCTAATATCGCTAATAATAACATTATCATTTCCGTACTGCTTTCTCAAGTAAGTAGTAAGCTCTGTCCCAATTTGTCCCAAAGCTCCGGTAATTAATATTTTTTTCATGTAAATCCTCCCACTTTTTTACTCTATTAAATTAATTCTTAAGGTTCATTATTGCTATTCAAATACTATTATATCATCTATTTTTTTGAAAAAAAATAGTTTTGTGCAAAATTTACATACATATTTTATGCATTGTACTCTATGCAAGTACAAACGTTCTTAATTTTCAGACATTTATGTGTTTTTTGTAGACATTACCGCAATATTACTGAATTCACAATACTCAATATAATTTACTCTGTGTGTCAATTTGCATTGCAAAAAAAAAAAGCGCCCATGTATGGCACTTCTTTACCTACAATCACCTCACAAGTATTTTGCTCATGAGGCGGAATAATATTCAAAAATCAGGCAGCTATGCAATATAATTTCTCAGTATTCCTATACCCTGCAGTCTTACCTCCACAACATCCCCCTTTAGCATGGGTCCAACTCCTGATGGTGTTCCGGTTGCTATAACGTCACCAGGATACAATGTCATTATCTGCGATACATAGCTGACAATTTCATGGGATTTGACCATAAAATATGATGTGTTTGATTTTTGCTTCGTTTCACCGTTAAGCACAAGCTCAATTTCTATGTTGTTATAATCTGCATCAGTTACAATGAAGGGTCCCATAGGTGCAAAGGTATCAAAGGATTTTGCGCGAGTCCACTGTATGTCCTTTTTCTGCAGATCCCTGGCAGTAACATCATTGAAGCAGGTTGCGCCAAGTACATATTGTAAAGCTTCCGCCGGTTCAACGTTTTTTACCTGCTTTCCTATTACCAGGGCAAGCTCAGCTTCGTAGTCAACCCTCTGCGACATTTGAGGGATTATTATTTTATCCTCAGGACCAATAACTGTAGTTGGCGGCTTTATAAAAAGCACCGGATCCTCAGGCAGGTCATGCTCCATTTCAGTTGCATGATCCCTGTAATTTATACCCACAGCGACTATCTTCGAAGGCTTGCATGGGGCCAGTAATTTTACTTCCGGCAGCTCAAACTTCTCTTCAGTCACCTTGTACTCACTAAAAATATCCCCCTCGATCCTATACACCATATTTTCTTCTACCAAACCATAGCTTACAGCCCCGTGACTTTCAAACCTGACTAATTTCATATTCAGCACCTCCGCTTTTTCTTTACTGAAAACCGGCAGCGGCTTCCAGCAGTATTCCTGGCAAATCATTCTTAATCTCATTATATCTCTTTATATCAATTTCAGTTATCCCCTCAAATAAATTCCTGTACTTAAGAGGCTGATCACTGATAAGTATCAAGGCAGCAGCCTTCTTACCACCCCGCCTGCATGCGGTGAATACCGCCGACACCTCCATTTCAACTGCATCGCAGCCTTTTTCCCGGATATAATCAAAGGTATCCTTTCTCTCACCTAATATTGAGTCTATTGAAAATATTCTTCCCTCACGGCAATTAACCCCATACCCACTTTCATACTTTCTGATAGTATTCATAAGTACTTGTGCTGTTTGCTTATCTCCCGACACCAGCTTCCCGAAGCAGTCTTTTCTTATGTCTTCACCGTGATAGCGTGAAAACCCCTCTCCAATAACGGCTTCGCTAACAGCGAGCATATCCCCGATATTATAATTCTTATTGACTGCTCCTGCAGAACCGGAAAATATGACATTTTCACAGTCGGTATAGCTTAAAGCCAAAGCGCAGTCCCCGGACATCGGAGACCCTATTCCGCTGCTTATTACTGTTACATTTTTATTATTGACTGCCAAAGTGACGCCCTTATACCAACCTGCAAACTCTGCCAATACAGCATCTGCCTTATCCTTGAAGCCTTCCAGGCTCCATATGGGCGTGAGAATTACCGTACTGGCAACATCTTCGATTTTACATCCTAAATGAATCTTCACCATGGTCTCTTTTGTTATATTATCGTACATACAGACACCTCACTCCATGCTATTCTATTCCCCGATATATCTTACAATATGCACATTATCCTGAAGCTCAAAAATCAATATTCCTTTTCCGTCCTTGGACAAGTAGAAGTCGTCCAACCTGGTTTTTGATGTATATATAATATTTTCCTCCAGCTTTTCATCTATACTCATTATTGAATTATCCTTGCCAAAATACATGGTGTCCTGTCCCGCTGATATTGCATAACTTTCCTCATCAATCCAATGAAGATATTCAGCATTTTCGATGGTCTTTACTTCCAGTGTTTTTGTATTTACTATATGAAGGCTGCTTTCTTCATAATTCCCTACTGTAAAGCTGAGCAGATTCCCCTCCTCAGTAAATTTGAGATTTGCAAGCTCAATCATTGTTCCATCGCTTGCATCCACATTAGTCTCCAGTCTTTTACTCTTATTGTCCTCCAGCTCCACAATATATAATGAACTGTAGTTAAGCTTCATATACCAATCAGGCTGGTTCATATCCTTTACTTTTATACCTGAGAAAGCCAGCCTGCTGTCTTTTCCATCCCAGGTTATACCGCTGAAAACATATTCGTCTCCGTCGATTTTGAAAACCTCCTCATAGCTTCCCTTTGAAATGTCGTAGACGCACACTTTCTTTCCCGGATAGATATGAAAATCTGTTGTATTAAGCCACTGCTGTGCTCCGTCTTCCAGTACAAAAGCAATTTTAGAGCCTGTGTCAGACCACTGGGAGTATGCTGACTTAAGCTCTCCCTTCTGCAACCCGCTATTAGTATCATATATGTATTTATCCTGTATTATGACATTGCTCTCATCTTTCGACCAGTTAACAAGATAGTTGAAGCCTTCTATAAGTCCATCACTTTTGATCTCCATAATCTTTAGATTCTTTGAAGCTTCCATGTCATAAATGTAAATACCGTAAATATCACTACCCTCAAGGAGTGATGTGTAAGCAAGCTTCCCAGCCTTTGGAGCTATTGAAATATTTATCGCATTAGTTAAGCCAATATCCTCTGCTATAACCTTTTCTGCATTATCCTTACTTATGAACTTCAATGTGTTTTTGTAGTCCAGCTCCTCAACCACAATAATGCCCCTGTTCCCAATAGGCTCCTGATAAATATACATATCTGACAGCTCTGTTAATTGGCTGTCTTTTATCTCAGTAGAGCTTACGTCTACGTCGTAGTACTTGTAAAGCTCCTCCTCCTCAGTACTGAGCAGCAGATTGTCTTCAGCCCGGTGAAATATATTCACAGTACCCATAAACTCCTTTACAAGCCTTTCCTCTTTTGGGTTTATATCCCCCGGTAAAGCTTCATTTTTCTGAGCATCCCCACTGCAGCCCGAAAGCACCAGTATAAGGACTGTCAGAACTGCAAATATCTTTTTCATCACTAACCCATCCTTATTACAAAATTTCAAATTAAACAATACTATTATAACAGAAAATGCTAATTGCCCCAAATAAAAATCTCTACTCCTGCGAGTAGAGATTTTTGTCTATTATGCCCTTTGTCCCAAATTCTTCATCAGCGGCTTATAAAGTATTCTTACAATAACCATAGTAATTACAAGCTCCGGCAAAAGATAGGAGCCGTTATACAATACCGAATAAACTAATGGATTCATGCCCTCAGGCGCGTATGAGGCCCATACTACCACTCCTGAAATAACATGGCATATAAATCTTCCGAAAACACCCAGACAGGTACCCATTAGCATACCCTTTGTGCTGCTTTGGAATACCCCTGCCAGGCCAAGCAGTCCAAAAGCAATCAGATAGTCAAACAGTACGGATGCTATGTGAAGTGTATATACCTCACCGCCTATCAATAACTGCAGAATCCCATAGGCGGTACCTGCGAGCAATCCGGATTTCAATCCCCACCTTAAAGAAAACAATATAATAGGTACCATGCTTCCTGCAGTAACCGAGCCCCCATATGGAGCCTCATAAATTTTTACATAGCTCAGTATCTGGGCAGCTGCTATCATAATACCCGCTTCCGTAAGCATTCTTGTTGATGTCCTTCCCATAAAAATCCTCCCTTTGAATATTATCCCGCGACCTTATCCACTCTACATAATGCGACTTGCATTTAAAACAAAAAGACCGTAAGCAAAAGTTACGGTCAGATTATCTACTAATCACAACCGCTTCCCTCCGTTAGAATTAACCAGACAGGTTCAAAGGGTCAGCACCTGTACTTATTTAAGCGCAGCGTGCTATCTCAGCATAAAGCTCCCCTAGCGGACAATATTATATGAAATTATTGGCGCATGTAAAGTAAATCTCTTACATACAACATTATAATAGCCCCATTATGATGTTGTGTCAATGGTTTTTTGCCTCAGCAGCAGATTATGAAAATTGCAAGTTTAAATGCCATCCATATTTTGGTAATTCCAGTTTACAACAGCTTATATCATGCATTATAATAATCCTATGACATTTAGCCTGGTACATTATCTCTGGAGAGAGTTCGGGAGGTTTTATCCAATGCTTTTCAAGCATGAAGAATCGAAGGTTATAGCCGCATATATAGCAGTTTGCATACTATGGGGCTCTACGTATATTGCAATAAGGATCGGTGTCAGTGCATTCCCCCCGGAGCTTTTTGCCGGAATAAGATTTGTTA
>Ga0209643_1000790_pt1 | contig 40802 bp, 33 predicted proteins | sample AutmiccBRH37_all_FD_187383 | JGI IMG/M metagenome (GOLD analysis project Ga0209643, IMG submission 187383) | Deep subsurface microbial communities from Mt. Terri, Switzerland - Autotrophic microbial communities BRH/37_all (SPAdes) (version 2) | ecosystem: Environmental > Aquatic > Deep...
CCGGCGTCGACCGCCTCATTGAAGCGGATTTCGAGCACGCGCTGAAGGATCGCAAGCACGCCATGCAGAAACTGCTGCTGGCATCAAGCGACGACATTGACGAGGAGACCCGCTCGCTCTTCTATTTCTCGCAGGAGCGCGTCGAGTTTACCTGACTGTGTCAGCTTCGGCTAGTTTTGTAGCTACGAAGCCAATCGATGAAGATGGGTATCCCAATCTCGAGCGGGGTGGAGGGGGCAAACCCGTAATCGGCAGCGATCGCCGATACGTCGGCATAGGTTGAATGAACGTCGCCGGGCTGCATCGGTTCGAACTGGATCAGGGCTTTCTTGCCGATCGACTGCTCAAGAATTTCGATAAACCGCATGAGCTGTACCGGCGTGTTGTTCCCGATATTGTAGATCCGGTGGGGCACATCCGTGACGGGCTTCATGGGCTGCAGGACGGTTGCGACAACGCCTGAAACGATATCGTCAATATAGGTGAAATCACGCTCCAGCTCGCCGTGATTGAAGACCTGAATGGGCTCGCCAGTGAGAATCTTCTCGGCGAATGACCAATAGGCCATGTCCGGGCGTCCCCAGGGTCCGTAGACAGTGAAAAACCGAAGCCCCACCTGGTGCATGCCGTAAAGGCGGGCATAGGATTCGCTCATCAGCTCATCGGCGCGCTTGGTCGCCGCATAGAGCGAAACTGGGCTGTCGACCGGGTCAGACTCGCTGAAGGGAACCTTGGTATTGGCGCCGTAAACCGAGCTCGACGATGCATAGACGAGCAGGGGCTGCCTAGCCGCCTGGCGCACCAGTTCCAGGACCGACAGGTGACCAACCAGGTTGGACGCCGCATAGACAAAGGGATTTTCGATCGAGTATCGCACGCCAGCCTGGGCTGCCAGATGAACCACGACGTCCACGTCCCTGACTCCCGGCAGGGCGACAAGCCCGGCATGGTCTGAAATGTCATGGCGATGAAAGGTGAACCCGGGATGCGCCGACAGGAGGTCCAGACGGGCCTGTTTAAGCGCGACCGGATAGTAATCGTTGAGATTGTCCAGCCCGATCACACGGATGCCCCGTTCAAGCAGGGCCAAGGATACGTAGTATCCGATGAACCCGGCAGCGCCCGTCACCAGTACGGATCGCGTCGTTGATACGCTTGACTGGTCGGAATTTGAAATAGCCATTTATTGTATTCCTGTGGCCCACGGCAGGCGATTCTGCGCGGCATTTAAAACGCTTCGGTCAGTCCTCGCGCTTTCAGGGCCTCGATCACACGGCTGACATCCTGCGCGCGTGACTTCGACATGACCAGCACGGCGCCATCATGCGCCGAAATGACCAGGTCTTTCACGCCAATTGCGGCTACCAGCACACCTTGTCCGGAATGAATTGTGCAATTTTCAGCGTCGATCAGTACCGGCTCAACCGGTCCGCTGGATGTCTGCAGGTCGCCGACGGCCGGCCATGTGCCGACATCGCTCCAGGCGCATGAGAGCGGCCCGAACACGGCGGCCTGGCTGGTATGCTCCATGACCGCATAATCGATGGAAATGGATCGCACCCCGGAAAAGGCCGCTTCGTCGATATTGTGGACCGTTCCGTCAGTATTTGTCCTGTCGAGCGCCTCCTTTACGCCGCGCATGATGTCCGGGGCATGGGTTTCCAGTTCGGTGCGCATCAGGTCGGCCGGGAAGAGGAATATCCCTGCATTCCAGGAATAGGTGCCATCGGCAAGGTAGGACAAGGCGGTCTCATGGTCCGGCTTCTCGCGGAATGCGGTCACGGCATGGGCCGAGGGTGCGATCTGCTCGCCCGCCTTGATGTAGCCGAAGCCGGTTTCGGGCCGGTCAGGCGAAATGCCGAAGGTCACGATGCGGCCCGCCGCAGCAATCGCTGCCGCCTCGGCAACGGCCTGCCTGAAGGCGCCGGGATTGCCGATGAAGTGATCGGAGGGGAGCAGTAGGACCAGTCCCTCAGGGTCGATGCGGCCAACAAAATCTGCGGCAAGGGCGGCCACCGCCGCCGTGTTTCTGGCGCATGGTTCCAGCAGGATAGCGAGCGGCGATATGCCGTCCGCCTCGAGCTGGTCATTGATCAGGCCCAGATAGCGCGCATTGCTGATGACAATCGGCGCGGCGAGATCGAGACCGTCCTCGCCGGGTGCCAGCCGCGCAATCGTCTGGCGAAAAAGCGACGTATCGGACACCAGGTTCACGAACTGTTTTGGCGTGCGTGACGTTGATACGGGCCAGAGCCGCGTTCCGGAGCCGCCACACATGATTACGGGATAGATTTTCATGGACGCAAGCGGCTCCTGGTGAATGCATTGCGGGCAGTTCGTCAGCAAGACCAGCCCCGGATCCTTATTTCAGAGACGCCCTGAAATATCCAGTCTCGCAAAGGCGCCATGCCCGGCTGAACTGCGCAAGGCCTGTCGCCAGCAGCTCAGGCTGGCTTGACAGCGCAGGGTGGCAAAGCAACGCTTTGTTAACGTGGTAAACCAACCATCTGGTCCAGAACCTGAAGGCCTAGCATCAATCAACTCAGGAGCGCCCTTGTGCCCGGTTACGAAAAGAACTGCAGGACGTCGTTCCGGCTTGTTTTGACAGCCGCCTTGTTGGTGCCGACCGGATTGATGCTGGGGGCATGTGCCGGTGGCGGCGGAGGCGGCGGCAGCGCCGTGACACCCCTGCCGCCGCCACCCCCGCCGCCTCCACCTCCCCCGCCGCCGCCTGCATCCTTTCCGAGCACGATTGCGCCGCCGTCCGCGTTTGAAACGCGCGAATACAATGCAACGGTCGGCTTACCCCTGATCGGCGCGTCGTCGGCCTATGCGATTGGCGCGACGGGGCAGGGCATAAAGGTAGCCGTCATTGATACCGGCTCGATCACCGATCATCCCGATTTCGACGGGGCCACGATCACGACCTATGACGTTTGCGCCAGCACGGCGTGCCCTGGATATGACAGCGCGGGCAATTCGCTCACACAGGTCCGCCAGCCAGGCGATATAGATACTGAAGGCCATGGCACCCTGGTTACGGGCGTCATTGCTGCCGTTCGGCAGGACGATTTCCAGACGACGGCCGATGACAATGTGCCAAACGGGATCCATGGCATTGCCTATGAAGCCTCCGTGCTGGATATCCGCGCCGACTCGCCGGGCAGCTGTGCCCGGACCGGAGAAGATGAGGGCTGCACGTTTGCCGACAGCAATCTGGTCAGGGCGATCGATTATGCCATCGCGCAGGGCGCAACCATTATCAACATGTCGCTGGGCGGCGAGGTTGATACGAATTCGACTCTCGAGAATGCGGTAAGGCGGGCAGCCCAGGCGGGCATCCTCGTCGTGATTTCCGCCGGCAATGATGCAGAGCCGGCCGGCACGGACGATATGGGCAATCCGGTCGACGCCGTTGGCCAGACCCCGTCGGAGCCGGCTTATATCGCGGGCGAGGCCGCCTCACTTGGCCGGGTTGTGGCCGTTGGTTCCATTGATACCGGTCGCAGGATATCAGACTTCTCCAACCGCGCCGGCGATGCGACGAAGAATTATTACCTCCTGGCGCCCGGTGAGGGCATCGTCACGACCGGTCTTGATGACGACATCTCAAATCCGGACCTGCTCACCTGCGTCGGTGCGCAGACATCCGGTTGCAATGACGCCGATTCCGACGGCGACTATTACCGCGTATCCGGCACCTCCTTCTCCGCGCCCTATGTGGCCGGGGCGCTGGCGCTGCTGCTTGATGCCTTCCCGAACCTGAAACAGAACCCGGAACTGGCCCTGCAGATCCTGCTCGATACGGCTGACGATTATGTCGATGCGAGCCCCGACCTGATCACGGGCGCGACGGCGGGTGCAGGCGCAGACTCTGTGTCGGGTGTCGGTATCATGAATCTGGCCGAGGCGTTCCGCCCGCAGGGCCAGCAGACGCTCAGTATTTCCCTCGACCGGGTCAGCCTGGGTGAAGCACTGGCCCCGTCCGGCGGTGCATTCGGTGACTGGGCTTCCAATTCCGGCGCGTTCAACGGCCTTGTCTTCCAGGACAAGTATGATCGCGGGTTCCGCCTCGATGCCGACGCGACGGCGAAACGCCTGCCTCGGGGGCTGCTCGGATCGCGGGTCGTCGACATGAACACGCGGGCCGACTGGGCGGCCAGCCAGTCGCGCGCCGTCGCAATGGGTGACCTTTCGCTTGCCTGGTTCACGCCGCGCGTCCAGGAAGACCGTCTGGCACCGTATCAGGCCGACCCCGTCACGAATTTCCAGGCCGCCTACAGCTTCAATGGCGGCGAGGTCGAATTCGGCCGGGGCGGCGGCATTTCCCGCCTGGCGCCGGATGTCACACTGTTCAACGAGCCGGGTATCGGCAATGCTTTCTCGACCAGCGGCAGTTGGGCCCGCGTCAGCCACGAGACCGCGTTCGGCCTGACAATGGACCTGTTTACCGCCACCGAGGAGACGCGCTCGCTGACAGGCGTCAGCCTAGGCCGCGACGCCCGGTTCTGGTCCGTCCAGGCCGGCATCTCGTCGGCTTCGGACACACAGACCGCGCTGGGCGGCAGCCTGCAGGACCGTTTCGGCGAAACCGACCAGACCGCCATGACAGCCTATTCACTGGAGGGCGAATGGAACCCGTTCGGACGCCTGACCCTGTCTTCGGGCATGGAAATGGCGAGCGTCGACCTGCCGGGCGTCGACAGCCGCGATATCTGGACCAGCCGCTGGTCGCTCGGGGCCGCCCATCCGGCAGGGCCGGGCGCGCTAAGCCTGGTCATCGCGCAGCCGCGCCGGGCCGAAACCGGCACGATCCGCTTTCTCGCGCCGACCGGTATCGATGACAGGGGGGCCATCGTGCAGTCCGATATCGAAGCGGGCCTGACGCCGAGCGGCCGCCAGATTGATTATGAAACCCGCTACAGGTTCAGGCTGTTCGGCGACTGGACGGGCGAAGCCTCGGCCGCGCTGTCGACATCGCCGAACCATATCAGTGGTTCAGAGGATGAAAGCGTCGCCTGGTTCGCTGTGGGCACGAAATGGTAAGGCGCGCGGGGCTCCTGTCGCTGATGCTGGCCCCGATGGGTGGCTGCACCCTGTGGAGCAATATGCTGTCGCCCCAGCAGCCTGTTTCAGACTGCCCGGCGGTGACGCGCGCCACAGCCTGGGTGGACCAGATGCCAAGAATTGGTTCGGGCGATCACAAGATGATCGTGGCGCTCTCGCTTGATGATGACCGGCCCTGGCTGTTGACGCCGGTGCCCAGCGGCACACCCGGCCTGCTCACGCTCGAACTGTCGCCGGGCGGACCGGCTGTACCCGGACATGCGGGCTATCGCGAATCCGCCGGAAAGGCGAAGCGTGAGACGATCAGCATTGTCTGCGGCGGCGAGGAGCGCGCCCGCATCGACCAGATCACGATCGCGATGTGACGGCCCGGCGCCGAAGCGCCGGGCGCCAGGCTAGTTGATCAGGCGTTTGAGTTCGTCGACAAGGTCGGTCTGTTCCCAGGTGAATGTGCCACCCTTGCCCGGCGTGCGGCCGAAATGGCCATAGGCCGCCGTGCCGGCATAGATCGGGTTGTTCAGCTTCAGGTGCGTACGGATGCCCTTGGGCGACAGGTCGAACAGCTCGCGCAGGGTCTTCGCGATGCGGGCCTCATCGGCAAGGCCTGTGCCGTGCGTGTCGACATAGACCGACAGGGGCTGCGACACGCCGATGGCGTACGACACCTGGATCGTGCAACGCTTGGCGAGTCCGGACGCGACGACGTTCTTGGCGAGATACCGGGTTGCATAGGCAGCAGACCGGTCGACCTTGGACGGATCCTTGCCCGAGAACGCGCCGCCGCCATGGGGCGCAGCGCCGCCATAGGTGTCGACGATGATCTTGCGGCCTGTAAGGCCGGCATCGCCGTCGGGACCGCCGATGACGAACTTTCCGGTCGGGTTGACGTAGAACTTGTCTTCAGGCGGGAACCAGCCCTCGGGCAGTACGCCCTGCACGATCGGGCGAACGAGTTCGCGCAGTTCTTCCAGCGTCGCTGAGGCCTTGTGCTGGGTCGAGACAACAATGGCGTTCACGCCGACCGGCTTTTCATCGACATAGCGCAGGGTCACCTGGCTCTTGGCGTCAGGTTCGAATTCCGGACGCTCACCCGAATGGCGCAGTTCGGCCATCTTCTGCAGGATCTGGTGGGAGTAGACGAGCGTGGCGGGCATCAGTTCGGGCGTCTCGTCGGCGGCATAGCCGAACATGATGCCCTGGTCGCCTGCGCCTTCCTCAGTGAACAGACCCTGGCCTTCCTCGACGCCCTGCGCGATCTCGGCGGACTGTCCGTGGACATAGCAGTTGACGTCCAGCTTTTCCCAATGGAAACCGTCCTGTTCGTAGCCGATCTTCTTCACCACATCGCGTGCGGTCTGGATCATCTCGTCATGGGTGACGACGGCGCCATTGTTCGTTCGCACTTCGCCGGCCAGAACCACACGGTTGGTCGTGGTGAGGGTTTCAACAGCGACCTTGGCCGTCGGGTCTTTCGTCAGGAACAGGTCGACAATGGCATCGGAAATCTGGTCGGAGACCTTGTCCGGGTGGCCCTCGGCGACGCTCTCGCTGGTAAATTCAAAATCGTTCATCTTCATGGTGTCGTTTCCTCAGAAGCGGTGCGGTCGGGACTATCGGGCAAAGACAACCGTCTTGCCAGCATTGATAAAAATTCTGTGCTCTGCATGGGCCTTGACGGCGCGCAGCAGCGCGGTGCCTTCAAGATGGCGGCCCAGTTCGATCATGTCAGCCGGGCTGAACGTGTGATCGATGGCCTCCGTGGCCTGCGTGATGATCGGGCCTTCATCGAGATCGGGCGTCACGTAATGGGCAGACGCACCGATCACCTTCACGCCGCGCGTATGGGCCTGATGGTAGGGCTGGGCGCCCTTGAAGCTCGGCAGGAAGGAGTGGTGGATATTGATGCAGCGGCCAGACAGGCGCGTGCAGGCGTCATTGCTCAGAACCTGCATGTAGCGGGCAAGCACGACCAGTTCGGCGCCGGTCTCATCAATCAGGTCGAACAGGCGCTGTTCGGCATCTGCTTTCGTGTCCGCCGTCACGGGCACATGAAAGAAGGGCAGGTTCCAGTGCGCGAAGCCGGCTTCGAGCGTCGTATGATTGGACACAATCCCAACCGGCGCGATCGGCAGCTCGCCCCGGCGTGCGCCGTAGAGGAGCGTGTTGGCGCAATGATCTGACTTGGAAACCAGCAGCAGTGTCTTCACAGGCTGGCTCGCCGTGTGGATGCCGCACATTGCGTTCAGGTCGCCCGCAGCAGATTCAAGATCGCTCCGCAAGCCTTCAGGCACGGCGTCGCCCGCTTCGGACTGGAACACAATACGCGCAAAGAACTGCCCGGTATCCGGGTCGCCAAAGGTGCGTGACGAGGCGATGAAGCAGCCGTGCCGCTCCATCAGCCTTGCCAGCGTGGCGACCAGTCCGACCCTATCAGGACAGGCCAGTGTGAGGATGTGTTCCTGAACCATTCGCCGCTTTGCGCCGCCTAGTAGCGGTAGTGTTCCGGCTTGAACGGGCCTTCGGTCGTCACGCCGATATAGTCGGCCTGGCCTTCTGACAGCGTGGTCAGCTGGGCGCCCAGCTTTTCAAGGTGCAGCAGGGCCACTTTCTCGTCGAGATGCTTGGGAAGGGTGTAGACCTTGTTCTCGTATTCGTCGGCGCGCAGGTGGAGTTCGATCTGCGCAAGTGTCTGGTTGGTGAATGAGGCAGACATGACGAAGCTCGGGTGGCCCGTGGCATTGCCGAGGTTCACAAGGCGGCCTTCCGACAGGAGCAGGATGCGCTTGCCATCCGGGAAAGTGATCATGTCGACCTGTGGCTTGATGTTCGTCCATTCGAAATTGCGCAGGCCCTCGACCTGGATCTCATTGTCGAAATGGCCAATGTTGCAGACGATGGCCATGTCCTTCATCGCGCGCATATGGTCGACGGTCAGGATATCCTTGTTGCCGGTCGCGGTGACGAAGATGTCGAATTTCGGGGCGGCGTCTTCCATGGTCAGGACATCAAAGCCGTCCATCGCAGCCTGGAGGGCACAGATCGGATCGATCTCGGACACTGAAACGCGCGCGCCCGCGCCAGCGAGGGATGCAGCCGAGCCTTTGCCCACGTCGCCATACCCGGCAACGAAGGCTTTCTTGCCGGCCATCATCACATCCGTGCCGCGGCGGATCGCATCAACGAGCGATTCCTTGCAACCATACTTGTTGTCGAACTTGGACTTGGTGACCGAGTCGTTGACATTGATGGCCGGGAAGGGGAGTTCGCCCTTCTTTTCCAACTGGTACAGGCGGTTGACGCCGGTCGTCGTTTCTTCGGACACGCCGCGGATACCGGCCTTGGTCCTGGCGAACCAGCCGGGGCTGGCCTTCATGCGCTTCTTGATCTGCGCGAACAGGAATTTCTCTTCTTCCGAGCCTGGTTTTTCCAGGAAGGCAGGATCGGTTTCGGCGCGCTCGCCGAGGATCAGGTACATGGTGGCATCGCCGCCATCATCGAGGATCAGGTTCGGGCCTTCGCCGTCCGGCCACTGGAACATGCGGTCGGTATAGTCCCAGTATTCTTCCAGCGTTTCGCCCTTGTAGGCGAAGACTGGCGTGCCGTTCGCGGCGATCGCAGCAGCGGCGTGGTCCTGCGTCGAATAAATGTTGCACGACACCCAGCGCACCTGTGCGCCAAGGGCTTCGAGCGTCTGGATCAGGACAGCCGTCTGGATGGTCATGTGCAGCGAGCCGCAGATGCGCGCGCCCTTGAGCGGCTGCGTCGGACCGAACTCTTCGCGCGCTGCCATCAGGCCCGGCATCTCGGTCTCTGCGATGGCGATTTCCTTGTTGCCGTATTCAGCCAGCTTGATGTCGGCGACGTGGTAGTCCTGGGCCATATCAATGTTCCTTTATATGTTTATGCGGCGTTAGCATGACGCGCAGGCAAAGGCAACGCAGCAAGGATCACGCTGCCTGCAAAATTTCGTTCGGAGATTGCTGGCCTAGCCGTTGAAGCCAAGGACCGCATCAATCACGCGGTCCTGGTCAGAGGGTTCTAGGTAGGGATGCATGGGCAGGGCAAGGACATGCTGGCTCGCCGCTTCGGTGACCTTGAGGTGTCCCTTGGCCGGGGCATAGCGCAGGGCGAAGTCCTGTTCGTGGATCGGCACCGGATAATAGACCATGCTGGGAATGCCATTTGCGTTGAGGTGGGCCTGCAGGCCGTCACGGTTGTCATGTTCGATGACATATTGCGCCCAGACCGACCGGCCACCCTCAATAACCCCCGGAACACCTTTGATCGCCCCACCAAGCCCCTCGGCATAGCGGTTTGCAATCACTTGCCTGCGATCGATCTCGTCAGCGAAGATCTTGAGCTTTTCGAGCAGGATGGCGGCCTGGATCGTGTCGAGGCGCGAGTTCATGCCCACCCGCAGGCTGAGATATTTGGGGTCGTGATGGAAATTGCGGGTCGCCGCGTCGGTCGGCGTGACCTTGCCGTAAACCCGAAGGGATTCAATGCGTTCGGCCAGGGCCGCATCATTCGTGATGATGGCCCCGCCATCGCCATAGCACCCCAGCGGCTTGGCCGGAAAGAAGCTGGTTGTCGCGATATCAGCCCAGTTGGAGGGATGTTTGCCGTTCAGCGTGCAGCCATAGCCTTGGGCCGTGTCGGCAATCAGTTTCAGGTCGAACTCGTCACAAATCGCTTTTATTTCAGGGTAGTTTGCCGGTTGCCCGAACAGGTCAACAGCGATCACCGCTTTGGGGTTGAGCGTGCCGGACGCCTTTACCGAGGCAATCTCCGCCCGCAGGGAGGCAGGGTCCATGTTGTATGTAGCCGCATCAATGTCCACGAAGACAGGCGTGGCCCCGAGCCATGGCACGACCTGCGCCGTGGCGACAAAGGTGAAGCTCGGGCAGAACACGGCGTCGCCGGGTTTAAGTTCCCAGGCCATCAGGGCGAGCGCGAGGGCATCCGTGCCGTTGGCGCAGCTGACGGCGTGGCTGGCACCGCACCATGCAGCCAGCTGTTTCTCCAGTTCGGTCACTTCCGGGCCCAGAACGTAGCGCCCGCTTTCCACCACACCCTGAATGGCCGCGTTGATCTCGGTCTCGATACGTTTGCGCTGGGCTTGCAGGTCTATGAATGGCAAGGGCATGGCGGGTTCCGTGTATAATGTGTCGAATGGCGCAGCACATAAGGACACGGTAGACCGCCGGCAAGTAACGCCTGATTACATGGTATTTCGCCCGGGTGTTAAGCGATAATGCCAAGAGCTTCCGAATAGGTGCGCGATCTCAGGGAGGCGCTGACGTCCCGTCGGGCGGTGGTGGCCACTACGTGGCGTTTCCTGGGCGAATCATACAGTTCACGCAGGGCGAGCGATCCGGCATCGATATTGACGTCTGCCCAGCGCGCATCGGGCATGGACTTGTAGATGCCGGACGGGTCATCCACCAGCTTCAATACGTAAGGTAACAGCGCTGAATTCTGGTCCGTCATGAATTCGAGGTTTCCGGACCATCCAGTCGCCATCGTGGCGCGTCCGGCGGCCATGGCCTCGGCGAGATGCATGCCAAATCCCTCTGCCCGGTGCGAGGAGACGACGATGTCGCTGTTCCACAGCAAGTGCGTCTGTTCTTCCTCGGAAAAGCTGCGGTCGATCACGTCGATCCGGGGGTCCTTGTCAGCGTATGCCATGACTGCAGATTCGTAATACTTGTAGAGAGACAGGTTGCGGCATTTGACAGTCAGATGGACCGGCTCATTGTTTGGAAAGGCTTTCGAGAACATCTGCATCGTGGCGAGCAGGTTTTTCCGGTGAAAGGACGAACGACCATCTGCAATCGTCAGAACGCGAAGTGTCGTGTCTCCACGATTGGCAGGGGTCGGCCAGGCTTTCGTGTGGGCGTGAACGGGCAGATAATGAGGTACTGTGTGGACGGGCAGGGCAAACTGGCTTTCGAAAGTCTGCTGTACAAACCGGCTGGGAGCCCAAATCTCTGACAGGTAGCAGGTCTGGCGGGCCCAATCGGCCGGCGTGGTTGCCAATTCCCAGGCCCAGGCGCCAATGATGCGCCACTTGTGCCATCGGCGCAGGCCAAGCCCCATCAGGGCCCGCTCGGTTTCAGGCGCGTTTGCGTAGAGAATAAGCGTGCCATTTCTGTCGGCGGGCATTTCCTGCAGCGGCACCGGACTGGCCACATCAACCTGATTGAACAGGCCACTCAGATCGACAGCAATCGGATCGAGGCCTTCAGCGCGCAGGGCGCGATAACAGCTCAGGGCGGCGCGGCCAATGCCGTTGGCGGTTCGGAACATGCCAGCAACCACAATCTGGCCTTGTGGGCTGGTCAGAACATCCGCCGTGAGCGGCCGGGGCAGGATAAGCCGCCTTACCGCCGACTTTCCACTTCTGAAGGACGCTCCTATGGGCAAATCTAATACCGTACTTTCGAATGGTTCTGTCCCGTTCACCGCTTATGGTATGCCCGCCTGACTGGAGCTGCGCAAGCATTTCATGACGTTTCAAATGCTTTCGAGCCCGCCGCCCTGTCAAAGAGCCAGCATGACGTCTGGCCAGTGGGGCGATCCTGTGCAATGCGCGGTGGCAACTGAAATACAGAAGGAATCAGTCCGATGTCTTTGAAAGTAGAATCCCTTGCGATTCCCGATGTCAAACTTGTCACCCCCGCGCGATTTGGTGACGATCGCGGGTTCTTCAGCGAAACCTACAATGCGGCACAGTTCAAGGCGGCCGGGATTACAGCAGACTTCGTGCAGGACAATCACTCATTGTCAGCCCCGACTGGAACGGTGAGAGGCCTACACTTTCAGGCGCCCCCGTTTGCGCAGTCGAAACTGGTCCGTGTGTTGCGCGGGGCGATCCTGGATGTGGTTGTCGATGTGCGCAGTGGCTCGCCGACCTATGGCAAGTGGGTGAGCGCCGAATTGAGCGCGACAAATGGCGTGCAGATCTTTTTGCCGCGCGGGTTCCTGCACGGCTTTGTGACGCGCGAGCCGGACACCGAGGTCGCCTACAAGGTGGACAATTATTATTCGAAGGAATGTGACGGCGCCGTCGTGTGGAACGATCCGACGCTCGCCATCGAATGGGGTCTGCCAACGAGTGCGGCAACACTATCGGTCAAGGATGCGCAGGCGCAGTCCTTTGCAGCGTTCAAAACGCCATTCTTACAGTAAGCCATGCAGGATTGAACGACGCCTGTTGAGCAGGCCGGGCCAATCCAGCCGGAAATGTGACGGCACGCACGGGACCGCACAGGGAGCGGGCGTACATTGCGGGCGCCTGAATAGCCCGAAGTTCCGCCATGGATTCATCTGCCCGCCTGGAACCGCCTTACCTGTTGCCAAACAAAGCACGAAAACACGTGAAACTCATCGATGCCTTGTGCCCGCTGGGTCGTGCTCGATGTTGTACGCGACCGGTTTAAGCCGCATGACGGCGCAGCCTTATAGGCTGGACTGTGGTATGTCTTAGTATCAACGCTGCTGCCGCCAATATCAATCATCTGTCCGTCAAAGCCGATGCCGAGTTGCTGATGCATGATAATGTGTCGCCGGGCAGCGGCCACGCACGTAAGGTGATTAAGAAGTAAAATGCGGGGAATTCGGCGCTTGTAGCGTTCCAGAGCGGATTTTCGGAACGCGCCAAAATTGGCCTGTCTGTCGCGCAGAATTTTCCTTCTCTTGTGCACCAAACATAGCGCTTCAACGCGTCGCGACCCAGAACGCCGCGCACCGATACGCTCAACAGAGTTAGCAGTGCGACTCTGACTCTCAACCCAGCAATGGTCGAAGAGGTATAGTTGGTATTATTCGGGACAATGCTGTTGTCGGGATACGGAATACTAATAAATCCCATCAGAAGTCACTTGGGTGAACGAGAGCATTGCCACAACCGACCAATGCGTGAAAGACGTTGCGCATGTCGTGGGTTGGACCAGTGGTGACGTTTTGCGCCTCGACGATCCTTATTCGACGAGCGATAGTGTTTCGGAGGTGGTCGATCTGGACATCAGCGGCTATCTCGCCAACCTGCTCGGTTCGGTGTCTCCGTCGAAGGGCGTGATGCGGGGCATTTTTGATACTTCTTCAGACGGGGTGACGAGCATCATCCTGTCGGCGGGCGGATCGGTTTTTGGAGGAAATTCGCGAAGCCACGGTTCGCGCAACACGACGGCTATTGCCCCGCCTGCCTGGGTGCCGCTTCCGACCTCGGACAGCAACCTCCACGTGCTGCGTGCCGCTCTGGACAACGCGCGCAACCGATCTGACGGTCATGATCGCGCCTGTGCTGTGAGGGTTTGTCCAGGAGAGGTCTTGCCTAGTTTTCAGCGTTCAAACGAAACGAATCACATCGCATCGGTGTCAGGCGACTTTGCCCGGATCTTAATGTTTTTTGCGCCCAGTTTCCCCAGTGTCTCAGTGAGCGGTTCGTGCCGAGAGATGATGGCACTGTGCAACAGCGGTCGTGGATCGTGGACATAGCCCGAAACAAAGCCACCTTTCCGCGCGGCATTTACGATGTTTCTAAGGAGCCGGAAATAATCGTCATACGTATGCTGGTGGATCAGCACTTCGAAATTCAGCACTACATCAGCGGTGAAGATTTCCACATCGTCAAGGGCTGCGAAGTCGATGTTTTCGAAGACCTTTCCTGGGAACATGTTCCGGTTGCGCTCGACCACGACGGACGAGACATCGAGACCGTGATACGCCGTAGGGAGTTCGATGCCCGATAGCACTTCGAAGTCTCCACACCCGACATCGAGAACGCTTTGGGGCTTCACCTCTGCGAGGAACTCCGAAATCAATGCTCGCTTCAAGCGCATGTTCTGCCCGCGTGACCCGACGCCAGAGTCGAGTTCGATATCCGTCGTATACCGATTATCCCAGAAGGAGCGGTTGCTGAACTTCGGATCGTTGTCCTGAGCGGGGCGTGTCTGCTGCTCGAACCGGTTGGGACTGAGGAGTGTGGCGAGTGCTTTTTGTGCGGAAGGCAGGGTCTTGATCGTGTCAACTGCTTCCAGAGTGCAGAAATTCAACCTACCGATGGCGTCGGCTGTACCGGCACAAAGCCCGAATTTTCGCAGAGTCTTGTTGCGATTGAAGCGGTTGGCTGCGCGTGACACATGCCCGGCTGCTAGATGCAGGGCATAGGGCGTTTCGATCTGTGTCAGCGATTGAAGGATGGCAGCTGCTTGGTGTGGCAGGAACTCGACTTCCTCCCCGATCTCTTCCATGGTGAGCGCAAAGGCGACCTGACCGGCAAGGCCGGGCGCTCCTGCTAGCAAGTCGGGATCTTCGGCCAGCCAGAGGGCCCATTTCCTCCAGCAGTCCGCGAGTTCCAGTGATCGCGAGGCCGGTGCAGCAACGATGGCGCTTGATATGTTGTTGATATGCGTTTCGCGCATACCGATTCTACCTCCCAAGAGGGAGAGACCAGGCCGGTAGGGCCGGTCCAGCTTCGATTCAGCCAGAACGTATATGAACACTTCGACAGGAGGTTGACCATAGTTGTTTGCAACGGCCCGGAACCGGAGAGACTTGAAAAGATCCGAAGGTTCCCGGAGAAACAACAGATCCGTACTCGTCGACATTACCCAATCTGCTTCATGCGCATCGACGAACGGGGCAATGACGTTGCAGACCGGAGATTCGGGAACCGGGCGCAACGTGCAGCGCACTTCGATGTCCTGCCTGCCGAGCCAAGCGATCAGGTCTTCCGGGCCGTTTCCGACAATGTACACGATCAGACAATACTGCTCCGCCGCCAGATGATGCCGGGCGCAAATGCCCAGCGCACAGTTTTGGCGAAGTACTGGGGACCTTGATCGACAACGCAGCACACGTGGAAGCTACGATGTCGCATGTTTTCGCCACCGGCTTCGTGATTCGGCATTCGTACCTCGAAATGTGTCCAGCGAATTGGGAGGGTGACCCTTGGCCAGCGACTTCATTCCGGGAGAGCATTAATGTAAAATGGAGCCACTGGAAACTGCGCATTTCTGATTCCTTCGCGGTGGGAGCGTGGGCCGTCTAAGTTTTGGCCTGCCGGCCGCGAGCTCTCGAAAAGCCGAGACGGAGGCGAGCGAAATGGCGGGCGATGGTCTGTGTTCGGGTGGTAGATTCCGATAGGGCAGCGGCAAGATCGGCGTCGCTGGCCCGGTATTCACGGGCACCATACGCAACGAACCAGGCATGAAAGTCACGTCGCCCGGTGGCGTTCGATAGCGGGAATGCCTCCTGAAGGTCCGGCCGGGCCGCGTGGATCGCCTGCATCAGCCGTGTGATGCGTGCGCCCGGCGTCTGGTCCACGCGCTTGCTGGGCGCATTCCAGAAGGTATGGTTTGGCGCAGCGAAAGGGTCGGCCGGATCTGATGGCGGTCCTTGGCGCATCGGGTCGACAATCGGATCCCCGGTCGCAAAACTGCCATAGGCATAGGGGATTGTCGACCAGATCGCCTGACCGTTCGCGGCCAGACAGTCCAAATAGTCGCGGACAAGGTCCGCCGCATCACCGACATTGGTCATGTCGAAACGGGACTGGTGCTTCGAGAATACGTCCGGCGCACTCGGCGTGACGCCGCTGAAGTGAAAAAAAACGAGCGGTTTGCCCGCTGCGGTCCAGCCGGAGGCCGTTTTCTGAACGGGGCGGTTGGCTAGGTTCCAATACGCGACATTGTAACCCGGGTCGCGTAGGACTGAAAGGTGTTCTAGAAAGCTGGGTGCGAAATCGACGAATCGCTGGTCGACGAAGAGGCCGTTCTGAAGGTCCACTCGGCAGTTCGTGCGTAGTTTGTTCTTCCACCATTTGAGGAAAGTGCGTGCCTCAGGTATGTTGGCGAAGGCCGCGAACCCGAGATTGAAGGTGCCCGACCGCATGATGTCGAGCTCCAGAAGCGTGTCATCTTCCGTAAGGGGCAGCTGGATATGAGGCGTCAGCACGCAGGAGGCGCCGCCCGCGAGGGCGTCGTGAACCTGCTGCATCGGAGCGAATAGGCGGATGTCCGGATCCAGATAGATAACGGAGTCGTAGCCAGCCTGATCGAACATGTATTCAAAGCAGAAAGGCTTCACCGCGGTATTGAATTCGATAACTGTATAGCGGAACGCCATATCGTGCACTTCGGCGGCGCGCATATCTGAAATTTGTATGATTTCAACGTCTTTAGGGGCCATCCCTGCAATGGGCTCGTCTGCTAGGAAGATTTTCAGGTCAAGGTCAGGCTCTATCCTCTTCAAGCTGTCGCGAAGCGTCAGCGCATAGGCGAGGTAGTTGCGCGAACAGATCGTGAAGCACCCGGTTTTCATGCTGCTGACCTATCATTCCTGTGATCTGCGTTCAAATGCTCATGTGAAATGGTTGGTTGCAACCAGTCAGAGATAATGGAAGGAAGGGCTGGAAATCTAGACGAGAGTTGTGACGTGAAAAAGCCTGATGGATCAGCCGAGGGGGTGATCCACTCACTTCGCCGGAACGTATCGGTGGCACTAAGAGTAGTATGGCGGCGGATGCCGTTTCCCTCTGGCTCGAAAGACCGGATTGCGGGGTTCGTGTTTCGGAGCCTGCCTTTCCTAGTCAGCTGGAGCGCCACATACCGGAACTGGAAAACGAACGAGGTGCGGCTGGCTGAAGCGCGCCTTCGGCAGCCATTGCGCAGCCCTGCTGAAGGATGTCGACCAGCCCATGCCGAACTGTCGGGGTTGCCGCGACCTGCTTCGCTGCTGGCCCGGGCCATCGCTTTTTACCTCCCCCAATTCCATCCGATTCCAGAAAATGATGCTTGGTGGGGCGATGGGTTCACCGAGTGGACAAATGTGCGGCGGGCCAAGCCCCAGTTCGAAGGGCATGACCAGCCGATCCGACCAGGAGAGCTTGGATACTATGACCTTGTCGAACAGCCGCACGTGCTCCGACGGCAGGCTGCGCTGGCCAAGCAGTATGGCCTCGAAGGCTTTTGCTTTTATTTCTACTGGTTCGCCGGCAAGCGCCTGCTCCAGGCGCCGATCGAAGCCTATGCGGAGGATGAGGAGATCGATTTCCCGTTTTGCCTCTGTTGGGCGAACGAATCGTGGAGCCGGACTTGGGACGGACGCGAACAGGAAGTGCTGATCGGCCAGCAGCACACCCCGGAAGACGATATCGCCTTCATTTCCTATCTCGTCCGCTACCTCAGCAATTCGAAATATCTGCGCGTGAAAGACCGCCCGCTGGTCATGGTCTACCGGCCGGGCCTGCTTCCTGATGCAAAGGCAACAGCCGGACGCTGGCGAGACTGGTGCCGCGAAAACGGCATAGGCGAGATCTACCTCGTCTGCACGCAATCCTTCGATACGACCGACCCGACGGAATTCGACTTCGATGCAGCGACGGAATTCCCGCCAAACAACATGGGGCTGGAGCCGGAAGCGGGTTTGGTCCATCCGGTGGCAGACAATTTTCAGTGCAAGATCTATGACTGGAGCGTCCTGCCGAAGCAGACCGAGTCCTATGGAGAAGCGACCAGTACTCTGTTCCGGGGTGTGACGCCGCGCTGGGATAATACAGCCCGTAGGATGAACCGAGGCACGGTGTTCGTCAACACGGATCCGGACCGGTATGCGAAATGGCTGCGGAACGCGGCGCAGGATGTCGAGGCGCGGTTCGACGACCCGTCGGAGCGTCTTGTCTTCATCAATTCATGGAACGAATGGGCGGAGGGGGCTCATATAGAACCGGACCTGACGCACGGCTATGCCTGGCTGGATGCAACCCGACGGGGGTTGCAGTCCGATGCCGATGCAGCGCGTATCGAACCCGAAGCGCTGGTGCACGATACGCCCGGGGGAAGTGTTCATGCGCGCCGCAAGATTATCGTGGTAGTGCATGATCTGCATCGCCATGGGGCGCAGTATCTGTCACTCAATTTCATCTCCACCCTGCATGGCGTGTTCGGGTACGACGTTGCGACGATCGCTGGTGGAGAGGGCGCGCTCGAAGATCGGTTTAGGATCTATGGCCCGCTGATCAACGTCATACCCGGTCGGACAGACGAGAAGGATTTGCGAGCGATGATCCGTGAGTTGGCATCCGATGGTTACACAAGCGCCATCGTCAATTCCTCCGCCTCGGGATGGATCGCGCCATATCTCGCCGAATCGGATATCAATTGTATCGGCCTTGTGCACGAGTTACCCGAACTCGTTGCCCTGATGCAGTTGGATGTTGGGCTTCGGGCACTCGACACACATGCGAAACATGTTGTGTTTGCCTCGGAGACGGTGCGGGACCGCACAGCGAAGGAAGTGTTGGGCCATGACTGGGCGCATCCGGTGGTCCAGCCGCAAGGGCTGTACAAGCGCGACGGTGTGATCTCGCTTGATGAGAAAGCGCTGGCGAGCGTCAATTTGAGCGACGAGTTGGGCGTGATGAAGGGCGCGCGCTTTGTCGTTGGGGTTGGTTATGGCGACCGGCGCAAAGGTGTTGACATATTTTGCCGCTGGGCTCTCGCGGCATCGTCTATGGATTCGACGCTTCATTTCGTCTGGGTAGGTGCGCTTGCGCCGGACATGGAGGCAGCCTGCCAGTGTATCCTGTCAGAAGGCGGCGCGGCGGCCGACAACGTTCATCTGGTCGGGTTCCGAAATGATACCAGCCGTTTCTATGCGGCGGCGAGTGCCTTCGCCCTGACATCAAGGGAAGACCCGTATCCCTCGACCGCCATCGAAGCGTTGGACGCTGGCACGCCGGTGTTCATGGTGGCGAGCACGGGTGGCGTGGCGGACCTTGCCGGAGACGGGGCAGTCACCGTGTTGCCGGATGCGGATCCACAAGGGTTCACCCTGGCATTGATGCGCTTGTTGGACGATCCGGGCAGGTTGCACCAGGTAGCGTTGCGTGGGCTGGATATCGCACGTAGCCGGTTCGGCTTCCGTAGCTTTGTCGGCGATATGTTACGCCTTCTGGATGAGCCGGTGCCAAAAATTTCGGTGATCGTGCCGAGTTACAATTATGCCCGTCACCTACCCCAGCGGATCGCCTCGATCCTGAATCAGTCCCTACCGGTGTGGGAGATCATTTTCTTGGACGACGCATCTTCCGATGACAGTGTGGAGGTTGCCCGAAAGCTGCTACACAATTGTTCCGTCCGTTGTCAGTTCGTCGAGAGCAAGCAAAATTCCGGTTCGGTGTTTGCCCAATGGAAAAAGGGCGTGGACCTCGCCGAAGGCGATATCATCTGGATCGCCGAGGCGGACGATTGGGCCGCGCGCGACTTCTTGAAAGCCGCTGCAGCCTCGTTCGAGGATCCGGAAGTAGTGGTGTCTTATACTCAGTCGAACCAAGTGAGCGCGGAAGGTGAGATACTTTCGGCGAGTTACCTCGATTACGTCGTAGATGTCGACCCGAAACGCTGGCGCCGGCCGTTCGTGGCGGAAGGGGCCGACGAACTCGCCGATGGGCTGTCGGTGAAGAACACACTTCCAAATGCAAGCGGTGTGTTATTCCGGCACGACGCGTTGCAGTTCGTTCTCAACGAGCACATGGACGAAATCCGTGACTATCGCGTGGCGGGTGATTGGTGCGTCTATGCACGGATGGCTGGTGAAGGGAAATTCGCCTACGATCCCCGACCGCTGAACTATCACCGTCGGCACGCAGGGAGCGTGACAATCTTACGTTTCACACAGGCCGAGTGGGACGAAATCCGCCGTATGCAGATATTCGTGTCTGAGCTGGCTGACGTCAGCGAAGACATGCGCCGGCGCGCTGCCCGCTATCTCGACCGTCTTGCGGAAAGGTTATAGGGCTGTTGCCCTGTTCAGGTGGTTGCGGTCGGATCCAGGGTGGAAGCTGGAACCATACTGTCCTCATAAGCTTCTAGGACATCCTTGACGGGGCCAGAGGCTCGAATTTCCCCGCCGTCCAGCCAGATGCCTGTCGCGCAGTTTTCAAGGATGAGCTGGCGGCTATGCGACGCTAGGACTAGAATACCCGCCTTGGAAACAAATTCCTGCATCCGCTCGGTGGCCTTTTTCTTGAATGCCACATCGCCGGCACTAAGCCATTCGTCCAAGATAAGGATTTCCGGATTGAATGACGTCGCGATAGCAAAGGTCAGGCGCATTCTCATGCCCGCAGAATAGGATTCCATGGGCATATTGAGGAAATCGCCGAGTCCGGAAAATTCCGCGATTTCCGCTCGCTTTTCCTCGATCTCCTTTGGGGAATATCCTGACACCAGGCCGCGGAGCGTGATATTACGATGGCCTGAAGCTTCGGGCTGGAGACCGATATTGATGTTGATCAGGCTGGTAATGCGGCCACAGGAAATCAGCTTGCCCTCAGATGGCGAAAGGATACCTGCCAGGATCTGAAGCAGCGTAGTCTTACCCGACCCATTTCGGCCGAGAATCGCAAGCCTGTCACCGGTTTTCAGTTCAAACGAGATATCTGAAAGTGCCCGCACGCCACGCAGCCGCTTGCGCTTGTCCCACAACAGGCGCTCGTCTTGCTCTGACAGGCCCTGTTCGCGAACATTCCCGCGCACCTCAAACGTAACGCCGATATGCTCTGCATGCAGGAACACGCCTTCATCGTCCGCTGCAACGGTCGGATACTGGTGACTGATTTTGCCCTTTTGGACCAGACTAATGTTCACGGATTTTACAACCAGTACGGCAGCCGGCGATGCGCGAATCCGCCCACCACAAGCGCGATCAGAAATAGGGCTACCGATAGGCACAACATGACCAACCAACTACGAGGATCCGCATGTTGGCCGAGGATGGGGGACGAGAAGATTTCCAGTGCATGTGTCATTGGGTTCAGTTCTGCAACCATGCTCCGGAGGCCCGGGGTCGAGTGCTCTTCCCGGACCCACAGGACCGGAGTGGTGAAGAACAGGATACGGGTGATGGATTGAACCAAGTGTTCAATATCCCGGAAGCGGGCCGTAATATAACCTAGGATCATCTGTACGAACACTGCATCTATCAACAACAGAAGAAAGGCTGGGATCGCCTCCCAAGCAAGGGGTGTTAGTCTGTATCCGTACAGGAAGAAGATCACCATCGCGACGGCCATGTTAATGGCGAAAACGAACAATGACCGGGCAATGCTTTTGTAGATGTGGATGGAGTGCGGCAGCGGGACACTGCTGATCCAGGTGCGGGCAACCCGGAACACGGCACACCCATCCGTAATGTTTCCCAAGAGGAAGATGAAGATGGCGAAGTTGATCGCTACGTAAACGGTGAAATGCTGATGCTCGAGGTTAGAAAAGTTTCCAAAAAACAAGGAAATAGAGCCAACGAAGACCAAGTATGAAATGACAATCCAAGCTAGCCCCAGCTTGCTGCGCCGGTAGCGTTGCTGAATCTCGTCCGAGGCGAAGGCCAGCCAGAGGTGAACCCGGCGGGCGCCATCGAACAGGTCGGTCAGAGCAATCAGGGGATTGAAACCGACCGTCTGGGTAACTCTGACGGTTCTGGACATGGACCTCACTCGATTCTTCACACCCCGGGATAGTCGGTAACCTGCGCGACATCTATAGGGAAGCCCATTCCGCACCACCGCTACAACTTCAAGGCTTCAGGCAAACAAGGACTTCAATGTACTCAGCCCGAATCCCGCGTTCAATCTCGTCAATTGCGACCATATGCGTCGACAGTCCACTTTCGTTCCGGACAAATTCAACAATATCATAGCCCCAGTCCATCGTGACGAGAGAGCCCCGATCGTCTATCGGATTGCCGTGATAGGTGGGCTCAGCTATATGCTGGATATTTCCGTCGGCGTCCCGCGCAGCACGCTGTCTGCTTGGTTTGCACTTGTTGACAAGGGGCACAGTCAGTATGTGCATGCCACCAGGCTTCAGGACGCGCGCAATCTCGCGGAAGGCTGCCGCAGGGTCGAAAACATGCTCCATCACGTCCTGCGTGATGAACAGGTCGAACTTCTTGTCCGCGAATGTTAGCGCCTCGAGAGATTCGCACAATTCGCCGCGTTGGCGATGGACCTTCCCGACCGGAACATCGGGGAAATAGTGCGAATAGGAATAGCCAGGACAATTGCGTCCGAGCTTCACTGAAACGCCTCTGCCTCCGGGCGAAGATTCATGTATTTTCTTCCTGCAGTAGTTCGGCATGTACATGTCAATGACGCGCATCAAGGCGCGTTCCCTAGGTACAGAGTTGCACACAGGGCATAGCAGGTGATCACGAAACCACTTGAAATCGGAACGAAAGACGACCGGGCCTTCACAGATGTCGCAATGGCCAGCTTGATGGAAACTGAATTTGGCTGTCATGCAGCTGCGACCGGTTCGCTAGGGCACTGAATTGACGGGAAGACAAGCTGTCCGGTTTCCGTTACCGGTCCGACCGGAACTGACGGGCGCGTAGAGGTGTTGAATGCCAAGAACTGGAATCCTTTCAATTTTGCCGAGCATAGAGGTGAGGTCGCAAGGCTCGTTTGAACGACTGTATCACGTGGTCGGAAAAAACACAGGCAACCTGCTATTCACCAATGCCGTATGGAATCAGATCGAAGGTCCGAAAGAAAGGGTTAGTTTCGATTTTGATCCGGACAAGTTGAACGAACGGCTGAATGCGCTGGTCATCCCGGCTGCCAACTGGTTGAGTCCAACTGTCGATTTTGGGCATATGGCGGGACTAGTCGAGCGCCTCACAATTCCTGTTGTACTGATTGGCCTTGGCGCTCAGGATATCGGCTATTCAGGAGCAATCAATATTCCTGAAGGGACCGCGCGACTGGTCAAGGCTGTGGCGGAGCGATCTATTTCGATATCCGCGCGTGGCGAATACTCAAAACAGATACTGAACAGCTTGGGTGTGCGGAACGTGACTGTTACCGGCTGCCCGTCACTTTATCATGATTTCCGCCGCTTCTCACCGCCGCCTTCCAAGCCTCGCATTCGTGTTGACCGCGGCCTGATCCACTCGACCCGCTACTCGGCGACCTACGTACCGTTCGCGCGGACGGATTCTGTAAACCGGCAGCTGTTTCGTTTCGCATGCTCTAAACAGTTGGACATCCTCTATCAGTCGGAACCGGAAGAGATGGCGTTGCTTGCGGGCTTTACAGTGGCCGAGGATATCGACGATCGAATGCGTGGCCTACTCCGGGAAATCTATGATGCTCGCGACTGGGATTCCCTAGTCAAATATTGGCAGGAACACGGCAAGGTCTATTACGATGTCGGTGCGTGGTCGAACTCGCTGGATGCGTACGATTATGTGCTCGGCACCCGACTGCACGGTACTATCATGGCGCTGAATTCCGGAGTTCCTGCTATGTTGGTCCACCACGATAGCCGAACCCGGGAAATGGCCGAGTTTGCAGCCATACCATCCATTTCCGCGGATCAACTCCGCCTGAATTCCTCGTCCGTTGAGGCCATGTTCCGGAAGGCCGATCTTGATCAATATTACCAGCGACGAGAAGAAAATCGGACGAAGTATAGGACGTTTTTGACCGCTCAGGGGTTTGCGCCGTCTGTTTAGGGATCCGATAAATTGCGCTGAGGCTTGGCGCGTGATGAATTCCGACGAGGTGGCGTCTCATCAGGTGGCGTATTTGTACTCGACGTCTTGGCTGCGGTAACGGGTTCAGTCGCCCACACGGGGCAACTGAACCCGTTACCGCAGATATAGCGAGTGCAGACGCGCCCACCCTGCTCTTGTCAACCGAGGGGCTGTCCAACCACTTTTATAGTTTTCCGGCTGAGAACCTTGCAAAAATTCGAGACCTATTCGGGGACATTCCCATTGAACTCTTCCTTGTCTACCGCGACAAGCGCAAGTGGCTCAAAAGTCTGTGGAACGAAGGGGTCATTTCATTTCCGGGAACGATCGCGCCGTTCGAGGAACATATCGAATTTCCCATCGTGAAGCGACTGGCCAACTGGGAGCGGCTCAAGATCGATCTGATCCAAGGTTTTGGAGCATCCCATGTCGAGGAAGTAGTTCTTGAAGAGAATGGATGGCGGATCCCGCTTCTGAACTACCTCAACGCGACGGGAATCCGGGACCCCGAGAACACCGAAGGCCAGCTCAATGTCTCAGTCGGACCGGATATGATTGAATTTGTTAGGCATGTGAATATGCAAAGGTTGGATACAAATATCCGACTGATGCTTTTCAGCCTGATGCAGCAGCTGTTCAACACATCCAACGTTACTCTGCGAAACGCTGAAAGATGGGGTACACCCACGCCGGCGCAACTCAGGAAAATCGAACAGGGTATCCTGCGCATAGGAACCCTACCTGAGGCTGCTGAAGAGATACGGGCGACGGTTTTGGCAGAAATCGCCAATTTCAAGTAATGCGCCAAAGCGCAAGCACACTTTCCTCAACGTCGCTCCGCTCCCGGACGCGGAGGGAAAGCTACCTTAAGTTTCTTGCTATGGAGGTGGAGACATCGATTCATCAGATCGCTCAAATGACCGATGATCAGAATGCGACCGAGCAGAGCTGTAGCCAATTCGATGCCGAATATCGGCCGAGAACTGATGAGGCCAGCGATTGGCCACCGAGCTTATGCGACGCAGTGTCGTCTCGTGGTCAACATCTTCAAACGATTGGATCTCAAGTTACTTCACTCAGTGTAACTTTCATATACGACTGCCATATGAGCATTTGAAGGACATCGTTTCGAATTCGGCCTTTCATTGAGGAGAATCCGATTAGCTGAACGGCGCGAAAGCACTAGATGGGCGGTGCTTCGGACCGGACTACACCCGGCTGATCCTCCCGCATGATTTTAGCTGTTTGCGGCCGCTGCGACCGAATTGCTGATGTTGGCAGGATTTGCGGACCAGTCCCGATGGGTTTGCTAGGTCGGGGTGTGAGCAGGGGAGGCGCAAACAGTCATTCCACGATCTACGGATGCCCAACTCACATGCCTCGAATATCAAGCGCCGCACATCGCAGAGCAACACTCACATAATTTCAGCCATTTTTGACCCATATGCGGGAACGTGAAATGCAAGCGCGGAACGCAATGAACGAAGGTGCATGACGCCTTCGTTTCTTGCCAGTCCCATGTAAGCAAGATAGGTTAAGGTTATGCGGTATTCGAAGCTGAAGCTCCGCGGTTGTGACCCGATCGTGAATATTCTTCCGCGTATGTTGACGCGGAGTTCCGGACGCGTGAGGAAGTTTGAATTTAGGTGAGTGCTCGGCACTTTTCTTAGATGGATGAGGTGCCTTTGCTTAGGGGCAATGACTTAGGATCAAGTGTTTATGAGTGGTGATTTTCGCCGGATTACAAAGCAAATCGAGAATGGAGTGCCAGGGTTTACTTCGCCAATGGTCCTTGCTTTCTTGTCCGATCTGGTTCTGTGGAAGAAGCCAGACAATGCAATCGAAATTGGCAGCTATATGGGTCGCTCATCCATTTTGATCGCTACCGCGATGATGCAAATCGGCGCAAAGGGGAAGCTCCTTTGTGTCGATCTTTTTGCCGATGAAATAGACGACAACTATGTCAACTATCCAGTCATCAGAGATATGGCCGCGCGGATCGGGACGTGTTGGCAACATTATCTGGATGTTCCGCGCCCGAGTATTTTGCGTGCCTATTTTGACAAGACATTGTCGCGGTTTCCGTATCTCGACGACTACGTCGAACTTTACGAGGGCGCCTCTGAGGAGCTTTGTCTGCCGGCGGCGCGACGATTCCAGTTTGCGTATCTTGACGGCGACCATACGTTCCAGGCGGTTACGATGGACCTCATCAAAACGTTGAAGAATTTGGATCCAGGAGGGGTCGTTGCACTTGACGATTGTTCAGATCAGTTCCCAGGCGTGCAGGCGCTTGTTTCGAGACTTGGAGACCTGCCCGGCGCCACGAAATTAGGCGAACAATTTCCTGACATCGCATTCACTTTTGCCGATCCGGTGGGCAGCGAAGCGATCCTTTCGACGATCGAGCCGGAGGAGTTTGCGGCGGTAGATGGCCAGACAAGCTTCCGCGGTAAGAAACAGCGATAACCGGCCAACTCTTCTGCGCCCGGACTGGGTACTCGCCCAACGGAGCAGACCTTGGCGAAACAGGGTAAGAAATACAATATGGACGAGAAACAACTTTCGGCGCTCGCTGCGCGACCGCTGCTGAAGCCAGGCTTCCGCCAGTCGAGCGTCAAGGGGCACATTCCGACATTCCGGCAGCTGCGAGAGGACCATCACTATACGGGTCCGGTTGACGTTCGCATTCCGGGATGCCCGCCATTCACAATGTATTGTGATGGAGACGACAATGTCGCTCAGACTTTCTTTTTCTATGGTGATGGCGCATACGAAACTTTATCGATGGTCCTGTTTGCCCAATTGGCTCGGCGAACGGGCCACGTCCTTGATATTGGGGGGCACACAGGTGTCTTTGCTTTGTCGGCCGCGAAATCCAATCCGGCATGCAAGGTTCACTATTTTGACATTGTTCCCGCCGTGAAGGAGCGAGCTGCAGTTAACGTCCGAATCTCAGGCCTTCAAAATAGCATACGGATCAATCTGTGCGGCATGTCCTCGAAGTCCGGGGTCATGGACGCACATGTGAACGTAAACCAAGCGCTCTGGACGGGAGCATCGCTCGAAAGCCTGCCGGAGCGGGTTCGTCAGAAAGGCGCACAAGTCGAAAAAGTTTCTGTGACCACAATAGACGAGTACTGGAAGGAAAATCGCCGACCCCAGATTGGTCTCATCAAGATTGATGTGGAAAACCACGAGCTTGAGGTCTTCAAAGGTGGTCACGAGATGTTGTCTGAACAATTACCCTTCATACTCTGTGAGGTGCTGAGTGCGAAACAGTTTGGTGACTTCCAGGATACCTTGTCAGCGCTGGGCTATGGCGCATTTTACGAAATCCGCGATTCCGATTTGACCGTCCACGAAGTAACGGCGAATTTGAAATATCGGAACGGATCGGATTATCAGTTTAAGGAATATCACAATGTCTTGGTGGCCAAACACAAGTTTTCGTCACACTTCTTCGAGGATATCGCGGGCATTCTCAGTTGCTCATCCATCGGGATCGCCAAGCTGAACCCTGCTCGATGACTGACGGCCGGGCCTCAACTCTCTTCGGAAATGCAAACGCAATCATTATAAAACGACGGTGTGGATTCCACATCAAATGGGTCGCCGTAGATTTCGGTGAAGCACGTGTCTGAACGGAAGAGTGAGCGATGCATTTGTTGCACCGGTTCCCCGTTCGAATAGTGACCGAATGACCAGGGCATAAGCAGTTCGTGACGAATTTGGTCGGCGTAGATTTGGTTCGCGTACCAAGTAGACAGTTCGTCGAGTACATGGATGTCATCGACATACGGCTCGCTACTTCGATCATACAGCCCCTGGACGTATTGCCCAATTTTGTAGAAGCCTGAAAAATGGATGAATCCTGCCGGATCGCCATCGATAAGAATGTTCCCAGCTGTATCTCTAGCGATTTTTCTTTGAAATGAGTTCCAGCGCGCGAAATTATGCCGCCCATGCCGCATCACGGCATAGTCGTCGGTATAGCTCGGGACGAATTCTACCCATTTTTGATCTGTAAACAGACCATTTTCGACGTCGGCGGTGCAATAAAATTTCAACCTTTCCCACCACCAGTCAGCAAAACATTTTCCCGTATCTGTGGCGCTGACACCAAAATAGCCGAGATTAAACGTACCAACCTTGAGCGGGTTTCTTTCGTAAAAGACCCACTTGTCGTCGGGCCGCATTTCCGTCTGGTGCGGTGTGACAACAATGGACTTGTTTGAAATCGCTTCCTGAATGTCGGACAGATCATCGAACAGCACGCAGTCAGGGTCAAAGAACATCACCCATTCGGTGTCGGGTCTTGCAAGTAGATTTTTTGCAACCAGCGGCTTCACGGCCGTGGCGAGTTCCATGATGTCATGACGGAAAATCCAAGCCAGATCTCCGATCCCCTCAGACTTAATTAATTCCCTAATGGTATAAGTTTCGTCAAAGCCTTCATCCTGAAGGGACGTTTCGCCGGTCCATTCATCTGTCAGGACAAATACGGTCTTTGCGTCGGGAATATGCTCCCTAACGGATTTCAGAAGCGTCTTGGCGCATGGAAGAAAATTCCGTGCTGCAGTTGTGAAGATATATTTCATGTCAGCCGCCGGTTACCAAAAGTCTGTGAACTACTGGGTTCATTCCGGACGCCCAGAGCTCGGGGAAGCGCTTATAATAGTCCCTGATATCGAACTTTGCCTGAGGATTGATCAGGGCGACGGCGCCGTATCGAACAAAGTGGAGGGCCGGGTCCAGGTCGCCGGTATCTCCAACCTGCTTCTTGTAAAAGTTCTTGTCGAACATTCCCGACCTTCGCACGAGAGAAGCTTGAACCAGATCTGCCTGATGGAAGTACCATCTTTGGCGGACCAGCGACGAAATGAACTCTTCGCCCTGAAGCGACGCGTACTCCGCGAGGTATTGGCTGAGGGGGTGCGTATTGTCGTCCGCATTCGGTGCCGGTTGGTGCGCCGATTGTCTGGATGCTGTGCCGACCTGCTCCACGAATCGCCTAACAAGCGCCCTGATGGGCAAGTCCAGGTTACGCATGACCAATTCATAGCCGGTCTGCATGAATTGGTGGTGCGCTTTCGCGTTCACTTGTGTTATGTCGACTAGGTCGAGGTCAATCGCGCGCATTGTCTTCTCGACGTCTGTCCACGATGCGTGGGGCGCCCCGTCAAAGAGCTGGTTCCGAAGCCGCCAGACATGCCACCATAGTTCGAAAAATGCGGACGTATGCACGAACATTTTGTGATCTGCGAACGTCTCATCGAGCGAGTCGACCTGGCCAACCCACTCAATGATCGAAATTCGAATGGGTTCGAATGATTTCAGCAAATGATGAGTCGCCTGACCGCTGTCTTCGCCCAGACGCCGCCATTTGTATAAGCGAGCAGAAATCTGGCTTATCTTATCACCGTGCAGCATGGCACGTTGATTGAAGATCCGATCTTCACCTAATGCAACATTTTCGGGGTATCGGACATCGCCTGCAAGCACAGACCGTTTTATCAATGTGGCCCATGAGGAGAAGTAGAAAACCGCTGAAGCATGATCACGAAAGCGCACGTTGTGCACTGGTGCAGACCAGGTGTCATCCTTAACATTGGGCTCCAAATCGCCATTTTCCCTGAAGAGCCAGTGCCGACAACGCGTATAGTCTGAACCGGACCTTATCGCTTCGCCAACGAGAACTTCCAGATATTCGGGGAGCAAAATGTCGTCGGAATCAGCAAATGAGATATAGTCGCCATGAGCGGCATCGATTCCCAGATTGCGCGCCTTGGATACGCCTGCCTGCTCACTGAGGGTGATCAGCAGAAACCGCTGATCACCTTCGATCAGTTTTTCGATAAGCTCAACGGAATTGTCGGAGGAATTGTCATCGACAATGATACACCGCCAATTTGTATATGTCTGCATCCTGATTGATTGCAGGCATTCCCCGATATACGCAGCGTTGTTGCGATTCGGAATAACAAAATCGATAATTGGGTTCGCCTTCAACTGCGCTACTCCTTACCTAGTGCGTTCTGGATGAACGCAACAACTGCCGAAGAACCGGTTCGATGCCGAGAATGCGTGCCGGCACCTGGATAGCGTTGACAATCGCATTGCCAACTCTGTACCGGGCGCTTCTCTTCACTGCCTTGACCGTATTCTCGATGTGTCGTTGTGTTTCTTCTGCCAACGGACTCACGGAGGCGTGATCCGATGGTTTCAGTCCGACTAATTCAACTTTCAGGTCAGCCACCTCATTCGAGAGGGCGCGCTTCATCTCCGCCCACTCAATAACACGGTAACCTCCTGGTGCGGTGAAGGCGCGCGGATCGAATTCGGGGCCGAAGACCTCCCTGAAGGCAGTTAAAGTCTCTTCCGATGAGCGAAGGCTTTCAAGCTTTCGAACTAGGCCGGCCATCACTTTTTCCGTATATTGCACCTTTGAGCGCATAACACGCGCTGCTTCGCGGGCCTCTTCTGCCTCGCGAGCCAGTCGGGTCATTGCGAGTCGTGCCGTGTCTCCGCTTGCCGCCCGGGGTTCAAGTTGCTTGATACGATCCGTAAGATGCCGGTTTTGCACATTCTGGTGCTTCCAAACGCGGAAGCTTTTCCCCATGAGAGACGACAGGGGCGTCATGGCCAAAAGGACGGTGCGGACGTTGTGCAGCTCCTTAAGAATTACCTTCGCGTCGGCGCGGCTGATCGCCTTCAGCTTGTGCGCGAGAAGCAGTTCGTAAAGCTTGTTTGCCTGAATAGCCCAGAAAGTCTCAGCGCTTTCAGGCGCGATTATCTTGTCCGATCGGTTCAGCGTGGGGTCAACGAAGCTCTCGACGTATTTTTCGACTTCGAGTTTGGCGAGCTTGCAGTTCAGGTGGCATGCCATCGCATCGAGCGTACCTGCGGGATCCGACAGGACTTCGGAGAACGGCACGACGAAGGGTGAAACTCTATCAGCTCCGTCCAAAGCGGCCACTTCAAGAATGGAGATGTTGTGGGTGATCCAGCTCATTAGGGTTTCATCAAGGTCCGCCCCGGTAATGTGCAGAAGATCGTTGCGGTAGCCAGGTTCGCGGCTGTTCCGTTTCTGCTGGCTCACGGCGCAGGCCATCGGGTCCCTCAGCAATGTGATCTGGTAGAATTCCCGAGTTGGTTCGACTAGACGAAGGGCGTCGCGCCAAACTGGCAGCGTAAGGGAAATTCGCGGATCCTTGATGACCCAGGCGTTCGAGTGCGCGTTGAAATTCTTGAGAATATCACAGGCGGCGACGTACTCATCCATCAGTTTTCGCGTGTGTTGCGGATTGATGATGTCAAATGCCGGTGTGGCCCAGTGTTGGTTAAGGGTTTCAAGGAGGCGGCCATTAAGCTGAACAACTCGCGCATCTTCAAAATAGCCTTTTGGGTTGTCATCATCGCCCGGGATAAGGTGCTCATCGTCGAACCACATGCCGAGGGCCCGCATGGCACCTCCAATCAGCGATGTGCCGGATCGATGAAAGCCTGTAATGACGACCGCTTTGGGGGTGCCGAGTACCGAGGGTCTGCTGATCTTGCGGCGCGCCTTCCCCTTTGGTGCTTTTTCCGCGTCATTGAAGAGAAGGGGGTGCGCCATCGGAGCGTTCGCGCGAACAATTACCTCTGGAAACGGCATGCCGTCCGGCGTCAAGACATGTCCGCGCCAGTCATATTGATCATGTACATGGCATATCACGGGTTGTGAGGCCAAGCTTATTGTCTCATACAGGCCCCTATTTAGATGCAGCGGGAAATTCATTGACCGCGGAAGGTGAGTGACGGTCGTGCCCAAACTCATGCATGAGAATGCAAACGAAAGCTGGTCGACATGCTTTTCATGCGACTCTCCGAGCCGCTTCATGCAGGCCTCATTAGCAAGCATCTCGAGCGCTAGGCGACGCCATTCGGACCTGAACTGCGCAATCATGTTCCCAGGAAGTACATAGAGACCGCCATTTAGGTTGGAAGACAGCGTCGGGAAGCCCTCAATCGTCTGTGCCGAGAAAGATACGTTCTTTATGCCGAGATCCTCTGCAACCGTGCGGATCGTGTCCCAAGACGGGTTGGGGAAGTCGACTGGACAGCCAGCAACCGCCCATTTCAGTTCGGGAATGTGGGGTCTCGGATCTTCGATAAAAGCGAGGTCGGCATCGCACAGGACGACATAGTCATACTCCCTGAGCGCCTCGGTATCGAGTTGGGAAATCTTGTTGCAGTATTTCTGGTCACCGAATTTCGGGACAGCGATGCAATTGACACCGAGAGTTTCCAGCCGATCGCTCAGTCTCGGGTCATCATAGACAATATGCACGAATATGTCGGCTGGTTTGACCCCGGCATTCTCAGTCAGAGTTGCCAGCCAAACATTCAACTGAACGAGGAATTTTGTATGCTCGTCGACGACACAGCTGAAGGCAAATTTCCTAGGCTGCATTGTTTCCCCTTCTCGAACTCATCGTTAAACGACGTTTCGCCCCTTGATTCTCACCGGAGCGCTTCGATCCTGACTGATAAAAAATTTTGACCGACCCTGTGAACCTCCAGAGGGTGTAGGCGATCCGATTGAGCAAAAGCAAGGGCAAAGGAGAGTTATCTGGATTGGACGGAAAACGGCTATAAATTTGTCACTACCTGCCAAGTTCGCCTATATTTCAGGATTGAAAAAATCTCTGGTTGAGTTGCCCAAGTTTTGCCGGACATAACATGTTTCGACCCTGAGGCCTCGGCGATGCAACGATGCGTGAAACGCAGGGAGAAGCTGGCGGAAGGGGCGCAAAAAGAACGGCTATTAGGCGATGCACCGACTAGGTGTGATCTTTCAATAGTTTGTCCATTCGGGCCTGATCGGGGAGATTGATGTTGTGAGACGTCAACTCTACGAAAGGATACCGAATGGACATCCATGAGAATGCCCGAACCACGCCCCATAGTCGAGCCGAGATGGTCCGGCGTCATGGCATTTCGCGCCTGCCGGACACCGAAGGCGGCAAGCCAAAGAAGGTGTTTAAGGCCTATCCCATCGGCTATTTCCATATCGACATTGCCGAGGTGCGCACCAAAGAAGGCAAGCTCTTCATGTTCGTGGCCGTCGCCGGACCTCGAAGGCCGCCTTCGTCCAACTGCGTGAGCGCGCCAACACAAAGACGGCTGTCGCTTTCCTCAACGATCTCGTCGAAGCGATGCCCTATGCGATCCATACCGTCCTGACTGACAATGGCATACAGTTCGCCGAGCTGCCTAGGAACCGGGAGAAGCCGACCGCCCGCTGGCGCGGCCTTCCGTTTGACCGGACGTGCAGCGTGCATGGCATCGAGCACCGCCTGACAAAGCCCAACCACCCCTGGACCAATGGCCAGGTCGAACGCATGAACTGCACCCTGAAGGACGACACCGTCCGTCGCTATCACTATGAAAGCCACGACAGTCTGAGAGCTTACCTTGCCGCCTTCGTCGACGCCTACAACTTCGCGAGGCGGCTGAAGACCCTCAAGGGGCTCACCCCGCTCGAGTTCGTCACCCAGCACTGGACAGACCAACCCAACCGCTTCAAGCTCAATCCAGCCCAGTACTTCCCGGGACTAAACGTCTAGATGCGGCTAATGCGTTTGGTCATGGGGTAAATTGAGCAGATGAAACCGTGGTTGCGCGGAGTACTGCGTATGCAGGCTGTGTCGTTGATTGCTGGGTGGTGTTTCTATAACTAGTAAGATTGCCTCCGAATAAGCATTCGGACGCTCGGTACGCAAAAGCGATTTCGGAGATTGAATGAAGTTCATCGTTACAGGCGGCGCTGGGTTTATCGGGTCGGCTTTGGTGCGGAATCTGGTGTTAGAGCAGGGCGCGGAAGTCGTTGTCGTCGATAAAATGACCTATGCGGCCAACCGGGCCAACATCACCCCGGCCGAGGCAACCGGGGGTTGCCGGTTGATCGTCGAGGACATCTGCAATCAGGCGGCGATGCAAGAGATCGTAGCGCGCGAAACACCGCAGCAAATTCTGCACTTGGCAGCCGAAAGTCATGTCGACCGGTCGATATCCGGGCCGCGCGATTTCATCGAGACCAATGTCATCGGGACCTACAGCATGCTGGAGGCGGCGCGGGCCTACTGGGCGTCCTTGCAGGGAGAGGCGAAGGACACGTTCCGGTTCCTGCATGTATCGACAGACGAGGTGTATGGCTCCCTCGGCGACGACGGCCTGTTTCGGGAAACCACGCCTTATGACCCGTCTTCGCCCTATTCCGCATCAAAGGCCGCGTCTGACCATCTGGCCCATGCCTGGCACCGCACCTACGGTTTGCCCGTTGTCGTGTCGAACTGTTCTAACAATTACGGCCCTTACCATTTTCCCGAGAAACTGATCCCGCTGGTCATTCTCAATGCGCTAGAAGGGAAGCCACTGCCGGTGTACGGAACCGGTGCGAATGTGCGCGACTGGCTCTATGTTGACGACCATGCCCGTGCGCTGTCCCTGATCGCGACGACAGGGCGCGTTGGGCAAACGTATAATGTCGGCGGCCGGAACGAGCGGACGAACCTTCAGGTCGTCGAGGCGATCTGCGACACGCTGGATGCCTTGCGTCCGACCGCTATGCCGAGACGCGACCTGATCACGTTCGTGGCCGATCGGCCCGGGCATGACCAGCGTTATGCTATCGACGCCACGAAGCTCGAAACCGAGCTTGGCTGGCAAGCCCAGGAAACATTTGAAACCGGTCTTCGAAAGACCGTTTCGTGGTATCTCGACAATCCTGACTGGTGGCAGCCACTGAGGAAGTCGGTCTATTCAGGCGAACGGCTCGGCCTTGAAGCGGCCGTCAAAGCGTGATCTGGCAATCGGTCTGAAGCCGGAAAAACCGAACATGCGTGATATCCTGAATATTCTCGTTGCCGGACGCGCTGGACAAGTTGCGCAGGCACTGGCCAACCTGCCGGCGACGTCGGATGTCGCGATCTCAACAATGGGGCGGCCAGAACTGGACATTTGTGATGCGGCGATGGTTGAAGCTGCAGTCGATTCGGTGGCGCCGGATATGATCGTCAATGCGGCTGCATATACAGCGGTTGACCAAGCCGAGTCCGACTCTGCCGCGGCGTTCGCCGTAAATCGCGATGGGGCCGCCAATCTGGCGAGAGCCGCAGCGGCACGTCGTATCCCGATCCTCCACCTTTCGACGGACTATGTTTTCGACGGAACGAAGAAGTCACCCTATGAGGAAATTGACCCGGTCGCGCCGCTCGGCGTGTATGGTGCCTCCAAGCTCGCTGGCGAACAGGAGGTCGCGGCTGCGAATGCAGCACATGTCATCCTGCGGACGGCATGGGTTTACAGCCCGGTCGGGAAGAACTTCCTGAAAACCATGCTGCGGGTGGCGGACGGCCGGGAAGAACTTGGCGTTGTGGACGATCAGGTCGGCAATCCGACCAGCGCGGATGACATCGCTTTGGGACTGGTCGCCGTCGCCCGGAGAATCGCCGATGACCAAAACTGGACGCCGGGCGTCTATCACATGACGGGCGCTGGTGAGGCGAGCTGGGCTGATTTCGCTGCGTTCATTTTCGAAGCCAGCGACGCGCTAGGCGGGCCCACGGCACGTGTGAGACGGATCACGTCTGCAGACTACCCGACGCCGGTCAAGCGCCCTGCTAATTCCCGTCTTGATTGCAGCCGCCTGTCTGCAGCATTCGGGGTGACATTGCCTGCGTGGCAGGGCAGTACGCGGACCTGTGTGAAAGAACTCATCGGAACAAGAGGTTGGAATTCATGAAGGGTATAATCCTGGCAGGCGGCAAGGGCACCCGGCTGCACCCGATTACACGCGGCGTCTCGAAACAATTGCTGCCTGTCTATGACAAGCCAATGATCTATCATCCCGTCACCACGCTGATGCTGGCGGGGATCCGTGACATCCTGATCATCTCCATGCCCGACGCGCTGCCGACCTATCGGCAGCTGCTCGGTGACGGAAGTGCGTGGGGCATGAATTTCGCCTATGCCCAACAGCCTGAGCCGCGCGGGCTGGCCGAAGCCTTCCTCATCGGGTCTGATTTTGTGGCTGGCCAGCCTAGTGCGCTCGCGCTTGGCGACAACATGTTCTACGGCTCGGGTCTTGGCAACGAACTGACCAAGGCTGGCCAGATTACGAGCGGCGCTGAAGTGTTTGCCTGTCAGGTTAACAATCCAGCCGAATTCGGCATTGTCGAGATTGATGATGATGGCAAGGCGCTGTCGATTGAAGAAAAGCCGAAGGACCCGAAGAGCAACTGGGCTGTCACAGGGCTCTATTTCTACGACAAGGACGTTGTCGATATTGCCCGGGAGGTCAAGCCATCGGCACGTGGTGAGCTTGAGATCACGACGGTCAACGAAGCCTACCTCGAGCGCGGGGACCTGAAAGTCCATCGCCTCGCGCGAGGAACGGCCTGGCTCGATGCGGGCACGTTTGACGGCCTTATCCAGGCTTCGCAATTCGTGCAGACGGTGGAAAAACGCCAGGGAATGAAGATTGCCTGTCCTGAAGAAGTGGCGTGGCGCATGGGCTTCATCGATGATGCCCACCTCGAAAAGCTGGCATCTGAATATCGCAACGAATATGGCACCTATCTCAGCGGGTTGCTAACCCACTGGGGCTGAGCGTCAGTGCTTCCTGAATTCGCGTACGTGTGCCTTTCGCTGACTCATGCGCAAGGGATTCCACGCCATGGCGCGGGCAAGCGCCCAGAGTGATACAGTGCGCGGCGGACTGTTTTTTTGGCGCAATTGCAACGCCGACAGGCCGCGTACGCCATCCCGCATGCCTAGCCAGGTCTGCCGTACGCGGCCGGTCATCACGCCGCGCACCAGGATATAGGCCGATAGCAATACATGGCCGGGCAGCGTCAGCCAGAACAGCGGGGCAGGCATGTTCTTGGCATAGGTCCACACCCGGTTGCGGGCGCCATGATAGGTGGCAAAGTCGCTGACACGTCCTGACAGGCCGCCGCCGACATGATGGATGACGGCCTCTGGAAGGAACACACAGGTCTCGCCCGCCAGCCGCAGCCGGAAGCCGAGATCGACGTCCTCGCAGAAGCAAAAGAATGACTCGTCGAACCCGCCATGTGCGAGGAACAGCTGCCTGTCGAACACGGCTCCCGCCCCGCATGGACTGAAGCATTCCCCTTCGCCGGGCAACTCGGATGCCGGGCGTCCAAAGCCGCCACGCCACGGAATGCCGAGGATCAGATAGGCATCGCCAACGCCGTCAAGTCGCGATGGATCCATCAGGTCGAACTGGGCCGAGGCGAACATGCGCGTGCCAGGATGGCGTTGCTGCCCTTCGGCGATTTTCTGCAGCCAGTCAGGCCGTGCTGCAGCATCGGGGTTCAACAGGGCGAGCCAGGTTCCGCCGGCACGGGCCGCGCCGAGATTGTTGCCGCGGGCAAACCCGTGATTCTCAGTTTCGGCCATCAGGGTGAAGGCGGGCAGGCCGCTCGTGTCCAGATTATCAATCGAGCCGTCAGAAGAGGCATTGTCGACGAGGATGACCTCGAAATCACGTCGTGTCTGCGCTGCCAGAGAGGTCAGCGCGCCCTGCACAAAGGGACCGCCATTATAGTTGACGATGATGACGGAAAAGGTCGGAGCCTGCGTAGTCAGTTGAATCTCCACCTATAGTCCCCGATAGGGGCATAGGGCCTCAGTGTGGCGCAATGCAACAGGTATCGGCACAGGGTGAACGGAGAATTTAGTAACAAATGAAACTTTTTTTGCGGCTGGATGGTTCAATCCACTGCGGAAAGAGCGCATAATTGCGTTTCTGGCGAGATTCCCGTTGCGCCAGAGCCAGTTTGCGGAAGCGGCCCATGAACAACAGCACACAAACGCCCCCGAAGAATCGTTATGCGACTGCGCCTCGCGCGGCGGATTTCACGATCGACCAGGACTGGGGCTCCTATACAGCGGCCGAGCATGACCGGTGGGACAGGCTGTTCCGCCGCCAGCGCGAGGTGACACGTGGCCGGGCATGCCAGGCGGTCCTTGATGCAATGACGGCGCTGGAGCTGTCTGCATCCGGCATTCCCGACATGGCCCAGCTGTCAGACCGGCTGGAGCCGCTGACGGGATGGCGCATCGTGCCGGTTGCAGAGCTGGTGCCGGATGACGTGTTCTTCAATCACCTCGCCAACCGGCGGTTCCCGGCAGGCGCCTTCATCCGGCCTGAGGCAGAATTCGACTATTTGCAGGAACCGGATATCTTTCACGACATATTCGGCCATGTGCCGATGCTGGCCAATCCTATCTTTGCCGACTTCATGGAAGCCTATGGCAAGGGCGGGCAGCGGGCGATGGATCTGGGTCAGCTGCACAACCTGGCGCGCCTGTACTGGTACACGGTTGAATTCGGCCTGATTCGCGAAGGCGGGGCCTTGCGCATTTACGGGGCCGGCATCCTGTCCAGCCCGAACGAGACCGTGTTCGCTCTGGAAGGTGAAAGCCCGAACCGGATCGGGTTCGACCTGCAGCGTATCATGCGGACAAAATACATCATTGATGATTTCCAGCAGACCTATTTCGTGATCGACAGTTTCGAAGCCTTGCTGGAGGCCTGCTACAAGGACTTCGGAAACGTCTATGCCGAGGTCAGGGGAAAGCCCGATTACGAAGCCCACCAGGTTGCGCCGGGTGATGAGGTCCTCAACCGGGGCACGCTGGCCTATTTCGAGAAGCGAAAAGCCGGCCTATTGACCCCTTCGGAAAAAGCCCGCACGTCGACATAATGCATTATGTCCCTCGTATTCTCGTCACCGGCGGCGCTGGTTTCATCGGTTCATTCCTGTGCGAGCGCCTGCTCGAGACCGGGGCCGAAGTCCTCTGTGTCGACAATTTCTTCACCGGCCGGCGGACGAATGTCGCCCACCTGCTCGACAATCCGAAATTCGAGGTGATGCGTCATGACGTGACGTTCCCGCTCTTTGTGGAAGTTGACCAGATCTATAATCTCGCCTGCCCGGCAAGCCCGATCCATTACCAGTTCGACCCTGTCCAGACGACCAAGACCAGTGTGCACGGGGCCATCAACATGCTGGGTCTCGCCAAGCGCACCCGCGCGCGCATCCTGCAGGCGTCAACGTCGGAAGTGTATGGCGATCCGGTGATCCACCCGCAGACCGAGGACTACTGGGGCAATGTGAACCCGATCGGTCCGCGCAGCTGTTACGACGAAGGCAAGCGGTGCGCCGAGACCCTGTTTTTCGACTATCACCGCCAGCACAAGGTCGAAATCAAGGTGGCGCGTATATTCAACACCTATGGCCCGCGCATGCATCCGAATGACGGACGGGTTGTATCAAACTTCATCGTGCAGGCCCTGAAAGGCGAAGACATCACGCTTTACGGCGATGGCAACCAGACGCGCAGCTTCTGCTATGTGTCCGATCTCGTGACGGGACTGGTATCGCTGATGGGGACGGGTCCTGAATTTACCGGACCGGTGAATATCGGCAATCCGGGCGAGTTCACCATCCGCCAGCTGGCCGAGCGGGTGATCGACCTGACGGGGTCTAAGTCGAAACTGGTCCATCGCCCCTTGCCGCAGGATGACCCAAGACAGCGCCAGCCCGACATCACGCTGGCCCGTGACAAGCTCGGCTGGGAACCGACGGTCAGGCTTGATGACGGCCTGAAGCCGACGATTGCCTATTTCGAGGAAGAGATCCGGGTGATGGGCTGAGGCCCCGCATGTCCAGTGGGCCCGGCAGGACTCGAACCTGCGACCAAACCGTTATGAGCGGTCCGCTCTAACCAACTGAGCTACAGGCCCACTGACCCTCCCGTTTACGCATGCCAACCCCCTGTGGCAATGGCGCATTTCACGCGTTCTGGTCATGAATTTGCATTGAAGCGGGGGATACAGCTAGTGAAGCGCCAGACGTGGCTGAAAGCGTATTGTATCGACAATTGGCGTCTGCAAGGATGAGTTCATGAAGCATGTACTGGTGACGGGTGGGGCAGGCTATATCGGTACGCATACATGCGTGGAACTGCTGTCGCGCGGCTATTCGCCCATTGTCGTGGACAGTTTCGTCAATAGCAGCCCGGCTTCGCTCGACCGGGTGCGGCGCCTGACCAATCATGACCTGCCCTCTTATGAAGCCGACATACGCGATACGGCGCGAATCACCGAAATCCTGGCAAAGCATGAATGCGAATCGGTGATCCATTTTGCCGGCCTGAAAGCGGTGGGTGAGTCCGTCGCCCGGCCGCTCGACTATTACAGCGCCAATGTGATGGGCTCGCACAGCCTCCTGACGGCCATGCTGGAAGCAGGTACAAAGCGTTTCGTGTTCAGCTCCAGCGCAACGGTCTATGGCGAACCGGTCTTCCTGCCCTATACCGAAGACCACCCGCTGAGCCCGACCAGTCCATATGGCCAGACCAAGCTGGCAGTCGAGCAGATGCTGAATGACCTTGTGGCGTCCGGTGGCATGACGGACGTGGCGATCCTGCGCTATTTCAATCCGATTGGCGCACATGCCAGCGGCGAGATCGGCGAGGACCCGCACGGCGTGCCCAACAATCTGATGCCCTATGTGGCGCAGGTGGCCGTCGGCCGCCGGCCCATGCTGAACGTGTTCGGTAATGACTATGATACGCCCGACGGCACAGGCGTGCGCGATTATCTTCACGTGGTCGACCTGGCGCGTGCCCATGTGCTGGCGCTGGAGCGGTTTGAGCGCGAGCCGGGTCCAGTCACCGTGAACCTCGGCACAGGGCATGGCACATCGGTGCTGGAACTGGTTCAGGCATTCGAAACGGCCAGCGGACGCAAGGTGGCGATCAATATTGCGCCGCGGCGCAGTGGTGACATCGCCGCCTTCTGGGCCGATCCGCGCCAGGCCGAAAGCCTTCTCGGCTGGCGGGCCGAGCATGGTCTGGACGATATGTGCCGCGACCAGTGGGCCTGGCAGAGCCGGAACCCGAACGGCTTCGATCCGGCCTGAGCCGGACAGCAAAATTTCATTCAGCGTGCAACCTTTGCCGTCTTGGTGCCTTAATCCTTTGGGACACAAGGCTTTTAACCGAAATGGATCTTTTGAACATGTTGAAACAAAAATCACTGATCGTTGCGGTGGGTGCCTGCATGCTTGCGCTGGCGCCAGCCGCCTGTGCGCAAATGCCGACGACGGCGAAGA
>Ga0209643_1000794_pt1 | contig 40586 bp, 25 predicted proteins | sample AutmiccBRH37_all_FD_187383 | JGI IMG/M metagenome (GOLD analysis project Ga0209643, IMG submission 187383) | Deep subsurface microbial communities from Mt. Terri, Switzerland - Autotrophic microbial communities BRH/37_all (SPAdes) (version 2) | ecosystem: Environmental > Aquatic > Deep...
ACGATAAAATTAGATATGAAAGAATTTTATCAATGTTATATGCACATTATTAAAAATGCCTGCGATGCAATGCCGGAGGGCGGTATTATTGAGATTTCTACGAAAAAGGAAGGGAAGAATATAAAAATATTTTTCAAAGATAATGGTATAGGAATTGACGACAACTTAATCGGAAAAATATTTGAACCTTTTTCATCATTTGGAAAAAAAGATGGTACAGGATTAGGACTTTCGATAACTAAGAAAGTGGTGGAAGCTCATAATGGAACGCTGGATGTAAAGACTAAAATAGGAGAAGGTTCCACTTTCATTATAACGCTTCCGATAGTTTTGGCATTATGATAAATGGATTACAATTTACTAACTATTTTAGGACCAACAGCGGCAGGTAAAACTCGTTTATCTGCCCAAATAGCTAATCAATTTAATGGTGAAATCCTCTCTGCCGATTCAAGACAAGTTTATATCGGAATGGATATCGGGACGGGAAAGGATATAAAAGATTATACAATCGATGGCATTCAAGTTCCGTATCACTTAATAGATTTGATCTCACCCAAAGATGAATTTTCAATGTTTCAATTCTGCAAAATGTTTTATGATTCTTTTTTAGAAATAAAAAAGCGTAACAAATTACCAATCCTCGCCGGCGGGACGGGGCTATTTATTCACTCAATTCTAAAAAATTATTCTATGCAGGAAGTAAATTTCTCGGGAGATCGCTTTGACGAATTATTGCAGAAGGAAATAAATGAGTTGATTGATATTCTTATACGAATCAATAGTTCACTTCATAATACCACTGATTTAACTGATAAGAAGAGAGTGGTAAAAGCAATTCTAATAGCCGAAAGCAGAGACAAAGAATTCACTCTGCCGACTAATATAAATTCTTTTGTAATAGGCGTAAGAGTGGAGCGGAGCAAAATAAAAGAAAATATTAAAATAAGATTAAAAGAGAGACTTGAAAACGGAATGATTGAAGAAGCTCAAAAATTAATTTCAGAAGGAATTACTTATGAGAAACTACATTTCTTCGGATTAGAATATAAATTTCTTGCTCTTTATTTATCAGGTGAACTAAGTTATAACGATATGCAGCAGAAACTTTATAGTGCAATCTGCGAATTTGCTAAAAAGCAGATGACTTGGTTTAGGAAAATGGAAAAAGAAGAAATTAAAATTCATTGGATCGAAGGGCCGGATTTTTATGCGGCAGAAAAATTAATAAAAGAGAATTTTTCTTTATGAATAATTTAATTATGAGAAAATTTCTGCTATGAATAAATTGATTAGTAATTACTTAAAAAAGCATTCTGTAACAGAATGGGATTTTGCAAAGGACTATAAACCTCTATTTAATAATGCGGTAGTAATTCCGGCAATTGACGAATACGAAAACATTATACATTTAACAAGATTTATTGATGAATTAGACGATAAATATTTTGATAAGACGTGCTTTGTTTTTGTGATTAATAATAGTGAATCTGCTTCCAAAGAGATAAAAAATGCCAATGAAAAAACATTGGAGTATTTAAGCAACGCTAAATTCAAATATAATTATAATTTTATTGATGCTGCAACGAAGAACAACCAAATGTCGGAGAAAGAGGCAGGAGTGGGATTGGCACGTAAAATAGGGATGGATCTCGCTCTTAGATTATTCGATTATAATAATAAAGATAGAAAATTAATTCTTTGTACAGATGCTGATTGTTACTTTGAAAAAAATTATCTATCCGCAGTAATAGAACATTATCAAAAATCGAAATCGGGTGCGGGATATGTAGATTATGAACATCCTCTCCCCGATGATGAAACAGAAAAAAAAGCTATTGTCAGTTATGAAGTATTTCTTCGTTATTACGTACTGGGACTTCAATATTCCGGTTCTCCTTATGCTTTCCAAACGATCGGTTCTACGATGGTTTGCGATTATGAAAGCTATATCAAAATCGGAGGCATGAATAAAAAGAAGGCTGCGGAAGATTTTTATTTTATGGAGAAGCTTGCCAAGATAACTTCAATAGATCGAATAAAAGGAACAAAAATTTATCCGGCGGGGAGAAAATCATGGCGAGTTCCTTTTGGTACGGGACAAAGAATTAATCGATATTTATCCGGCACTCACAATGAATATCAATTATACGATCCAATCAGTTTTGAGATATTAAGAAAGTGGATTAATCTTTTTCATACAAGCAATATTCTCACCTCCGAAGATTATTTAAAAAGAGCTAACGATATCCATATCGGACTGAAATCTTTCTTGGTAGAAAACGATTTTAAGAATGCTTGGGAAAAAATTATAAAAAACTCTAATTCGCCTGTACAAATTAATAAGCAAAAAATGTTCTGGTTTGACGGATTCAGAACACTAAAATTTATTCATTATTTAAGAGATAAATATTTGCCCGAGATAGGACTATTCAAGGCAGTGGAAGAATTGTTGAAAGTTATCGGCGAAGGTTCTCCCCCTATTGAGAATGTAATGAATAATATCGATTTACAATTAAAATTCTTACAGAAGCTAAGAGAATTGACTTAAAAAATGGGTCAAATTAGTTATATTTGGCAATAAAAATAATGAGAGGTTAGCCATCGCACAGAATAAACAAAATGAGATTATAGAGAAAATTGTTTCTCTTGCAAAAAGAAGAGGATTCGTATTTCAATCAAGCGAAATATATGGTGGATTAAATGGATGTTGGGATTACGGTCCGCTCGGAGTGGAATTACTTAACAACGTTAAATCCGAATGGTGGAAATCAATGACCTACCGCGAAGATATTGAAGGACTTGATGCATCAATATTAATGCATCCGAAAGTATGGGAAGCATCCGGACACGTTGAAAATTTTACTGATCCGATGATCGATTGCAAACAGTGCAAAGCTCGTTTTAGAGTTGATACATTAACTGAATTGATCAATGATAAAAATAAAGAGAAAGCATTAAAGGAATTGAATGTTGAGCTTGGAAACGATTCATTAGAAGATAAATTCACATCTCTACTCGAAGATAACGAAATGGCGGAGAAGTTAGTTGCTCTTCTTGGCTGCCCACAATGCGGTAATAAAAATACATTTACTAATCCTCGCAAATTCAATTTAATGTTTAAGACATTTGTAGGACCGGTAGAGAGCACTGAGAATACGGTATTCTTACGTCCCGAAACCGCGCAAGGAATTTTCGTCAATTTTTTGAATGTAGTCAATTCGAGCCGTCAAAAAATTCCTTTTGGAATTGCTCAAATCGGTAAAGCATTCAGGAATGAAATCAATACAAAAAATTTCTTATTCCGAACACGCGAATTTGAGCAGATGGAACAGCAATATTTTGTAAAACCGGGAACAGACCAAGAGCATTATGATAATTGGAAAGAGATAAGAATCAATTGGTTTAAGAATCTTGGAATGACGCCCGAGAAACTTCGTTTTCATGATCATCCTGCCGATAAACTTGCTCATTATGCTAAAGAAGCAACAGACATAGAATATCAGTTTCCATTTGGCTGGGGCGAAATTGAAGGAATTCATAATAGAACCGATTTTGATTTAAGCCGACATGAACAGTTTTCAGGCAAATCGCAGAAATATTTTGATGAAGCGGCAAAAGAAAAATATATTCCTTTTATTATCGAGACTTCTGCAGGAGCGAGCCGATCATTTATGGCCTTTTTCGTTGATGCTTATTATGAAGAGGAAGTAAACGGAGAAGTAAGAAGCGTACTTCGTTTCCATCCCAAATTAGCTCCTATCAAAGCGGCAATTCTTCCACTTGTTAATAAAGATGGTATGCCGGATGTTGCTCGTAAAATCGAAGCCGAACTAAGACCTTTCGTAAAAGTATTTTATGATGATAAAGGTGCTATCGGAAGACGTTATAGAAGAATGGACGAAGCAGGTACCCCATTCTGTATTACGGTAGATACGCAGACGATGGAAGATCAGACTGTAACCATACGTAATCGCGATACAATGGAGCAGATAAGAATTTCTATCGATAAAGTTCTAGGTTACATATTAGATAAATTAAAATAGATTTTCGGAAAAAGTGAAAACAAATTCCGAAGGAACGATCGACATTATAGGTGCGAAAAGAAAAAAGTTTCTTCGCATCGGCATTATACTTTTCGCTTTAGTTATTAGTTATGCGCTGAATAATTATTCAGCGCATTTCAATTCCATCACTCAAGATGTTATAAGCAATCATTTCTCATTCCGCAGCGCCGATAGCAATATAGTACTTATCACAATAGATAAAAATGATTATTCTGAATTAGGGGGATATCCACTTTCAAGGGAATATTATGCTCATCTGATCGATAAACTTACCGCACTTAATGTTAAAGCTATTGGCATAGAGATATTTCTTTCGGATTTTGATTCGAGTCGAACCGCCGCTGATTCCGAATTAATTGAAGCTATTAAAAAATCAAAAAATACCGTTCTCGCATCTATTGTTATTGAAGATCAATACGGTTATAATTCGTTGCAATTACCCTCGGTTAAACAAAAAGAAAATTCAATTCTAACGGGGCATGTTAATTATTTAGAGAGGAACGGAATTTTTGTACCTATGAATGTCGTAAGGGGAGGTCTTGTTGAAGTTCCGTTTGCTGTTCGACTTATGGGTAGATCTATTAATGAGAACCTTATTAAAATTAATTTTCATTCAAAATGGAAAGAGTATAAAAAATATTCGTTTGTAGAATTTTTAAGTAAGTCGAATGGAGATGGTTCTGATCTCATTGGTTTAAAAAATAAATATATAATCATTGGGGTTATAGACAGTACGAAATCAAAACCCGTTAATAGGCCCCAAGGAATTATCCCCGGTCTCGGTCTTCAAGCTCAGTTCTTAGAAAACGTAATAAATAATAGCTACATAAACTATAATCTAACCTTTAACGTAACTTTTGCAATGATTGCCCTACTTTTATTAGTAGTATTCGTTCCGATAAAAATTCGATTTCATCTGATTTTAATCTTCTACTTTTTGTTTTATGTAATTGTTTCGATAGCTATATATAATCTCTTTTTCATTGAGATGAATCATTTTATTTTATTGATTGCGATAGGATTAATGGGGGTATTAGAGATCTATTTTACGTTGAACCATTCGAGACATTTTTTATCGGAAGAACCTTCACGTAATTTATAAGAATAAATTTCATATTCTTCTCCAATCAGCCAGAACCTGCGGGAAGTATCATAAGTTAATTCTACACAAGGACCGAGTGCATCTGGATTCATCTTAATTGAATAACCTTGATTGAGAGTACGCATTATGTCGGAAAGAATAGTCTCCCCTGCAAAATATCTAATTAATGCACTAAGTGTTCCGTTGGATATAGTCATATTTTGAGTTTTACATCTATTGAGTAAATCGCGCATAAAATCATCGAGATTCTTTTTCCCGCCCGAATATTTAATAATAGCGGCATTCAAATTATGTGCGAATAGATCACCTCTGAAATAAGGGATTCTTTGAAGATCGCTATCCGACCAAAAATCCTTAACTAAACGTTCATTCTTTTCATAACGGAAGGGGTTCTTGGCGTATTTTTCTAATACGCTATTTACATCATTCAAATATTCATCGAAAGTAATCTGTTTTGAGCGAAGTAAAATTAACCGCGCATAATAATCGGTAAATCCTTCTAAGAACCAATAGACCAATTGCTCGGGTGGAGAAGTAGGCATGCTTGCGCCTATCCAATTATGAAATGTTTCATGAGCCAAAACACGCTTTAATCTAAAATCTATATCACGCGATTGATCAATAAATAAAGCGAATGAATTAAATCTCCCTGTTCCCGCTTGATCACCCGTACCGTTTATAGGCAGTACCGTAACTAAGAAAAAGGGATAATTAAAATCATTCCAAAATGTTCTTTCATTGCGAATAATAGTTTCTGTAAAATCAAGGAATTGATTATCGTTGAATTTATATTTTCCTTTGATAGCAACGAAGACAGAATTATTGCCAGATGTTTTTTTCGAAATGCGGAAATCGCCACCTGCAAAGATCGAATATCTGAGCTTCCAAAGCTGCGTTTTAAATTCTTGAGTTTTTTGATTTACTCCGAAGCTATTAGCCAGAGACCAATTCGATGGAATATTTTTCCAAATCAATTTAAATGAAAATTCCTTTTCGTCTCCCCAATCCGGAAGAATAAAAAATGTTTCACCTAGGAAATGAATTGTACCTTTTCTAATTACGGTTTGATAGTGATTACCGAGCTCTATATCATCATTACGAATTTCTTCTACTTGATATTCGAGCCGTACGAAAGTATTTGGAGAGTACTTAATGATTTTTTCATTTTTGATATTTGTATCAACTATGTAGGTATTGGAGGATGTGGCGCGGAGATTCTTGATTCCGTCAAATTGCTTTTGACCCCCGTATTCATTGGGGATAATAATCCTTGTTTCGCCCGAGCTATCGCCTTTAAATTCGAGCGTAACGGATAGGCGGAATAATTTCAAGTCGTAATACGGCTGAATCTCATACGAAATTGAGAGCTTATCCGCATCCTTGGCGCTCATTACCGAAAAGGCGAAAAGAAAAATTATGGCAATTAATCGGTAAACTTTCATCTATATAGGCATCTCCGAAGTAATAGATATCACAAAGCATAATATATAATTTTACAATAACATCAACACGAAAATATAAGGGTAAAAATTTTGGTATCTTTTTATCCGTGCGCTTCCGAAAATCCAAGCTCATCATTAAAAGTATATAAGTTTTCCGTCTTAATTATTTCAAATCCGGCTTCGTTAATTTTGCTCATTAGTTCGATAATGCTCTTTGGTCCAATTTCGTTCCAGTCTCCATTTCTATATCGGCATCTCCAATGGTCGGTACAGAAAGTTTCTTTAATTCCTCCGGGATAAACTTGCATACCCCGATTGGTAATTAGTTTTAGTTTCAGGGAATCATTGAATGTATTATCTAACTTATTGCCTATATCATCAGGCGAACCGGTCCAATCGATAAAAATATCCACTCCAACTAATTTTTTCACTTCCGGTTTTTCGTGCGAAGCGTGAATCAAATCCAATGGTTTCGGGGCAAAATAATGAGCGGGTTTTAATTCGTGGGGTGTTTTACCAAGATTGGAAATTACTGCATCTGCAAATTCGGCAGTACCTACTCTTACACTTGAAATACCTTGTTCAAAAATATCGCTTGTGTGAATTCCGTTTTCGATGGTTCTAAACCAAGCATTATGAATTGCCTCTGCGGGGGAAATCTGTCCAATATGAACTAGCATCATAACGGCTGAAAGCAAGAGTCCCGATGGATTAGCGAGATTTTTCCCTGCAATATCGGGGGCAGAACCATGAATGGCCTCAAACATCGAAAGATGTTCTCCAATATTTGATGAGCCCGCAAGACCGATAGAACCTGAAATCTGTGCGGCAACATCCGAGAGGATATCGCCATATAAATTACTCATTACGATCACGTCAAATTTCTCGGGTGTATCGGCAAGACGCGCAGCACCAATATCCACAATCCAAGTATCGCTATCAATTTCCGGATATTCAGGGGCGATCTCTTTGAATACTTGATGATAAAGTCCATCGGTAATCTTCATAATATTATCTTTAACGAAGAGAGAGATTTTTTTTCTTCCATATTCACGTGCGTATTCAAAGGCATATCGAATAATTTTTTCGGTACCCGCTCTGCTAAAAAGTTTAAGACATTGATATACTTGTGCAGTCTGTCTATGTTCAATACCTGCATAAACGTCCTCTTCGTTTTCTCTGATTATCACAACATCCATATCGGGATGCTTTGTGCGAATAAAAGGACGATATGATTTACACGGTCTTACGTTGGCATAGAGACCAAATGCTTTGCGTGTTGTAACATTAAGACTTTTATATCCTCCTCCGCGTGGCGTGGTAATTGGTGCTTTTAAAAATACTTTGGTGCGTTGCAAAGATGAGAAAGCGTTTGCCGAGAGACCTGTATCGATTCCGCTTAGATAAACTTTTTCACCGATCTCAATCTCTTCGATATCGAGCCTAGCACCGGCTGCTTCTAAGATTTTTAATGTGGCGTCCATGATTTCAGGACCGATTCCATCGCCTCTTGCTATCGTTATTGGTGTATATTCAGACATTCTGTTTTTCCTTAATAATAATTAGGCAATATAATAAATTTCACTCCAATTTAGGAAAGTGAAATGTAAACATTCGCCGCAACTATATACTTAAACGCACAAATTAGCTGCAATCTCCATTAGCAGGATATTCCTAAAATACTCATATAAGTTTTTATTGTTTTGAGGATTTATTGCAACGAATTTTTATTGCAGTATTATATTTTATAACTTTACTTTGTAACTCGGAACTAATTCTAGTTCTTATCCGTCTAAACTAAGTCATAAAAGAAAACAAAATACACACTCACAACACGGGATAAAGTAATGAAGCTAAAATTATTTTTGGTTCTATTTATTGCGGGTTCGGTTTTATATGGTCAATCACGTAAAATTGAATTTATGCAATATGATATGGATAATGGAATCCACGTTATTCTGCATAAGGATAATAGCACGCCAATAGTGGCAATAACAATGACTTTCCACGTAGGTTCAAAGAACGAAGACCCAACGAGAACAGGATTTGCACATTTCTTCGAGCATCTGATGTTCGAGGGTTCAAAGTATATGGAACGTGGAGATTATGATAAAATATCACAAAATGCCGGAGGTACTAATAACGCAAGTACTTCTTTCGATAAAACATTCTATTATCAGGTACTCCCATCGAATCAGTTAGAACTAGGTTTGTGGATGGAATCGGAAAGATTAGCTCATTTAAAGATAGATAGCATCGGAGTTGAAACTCAGAGAAAAGTAGTAAAAGAAGAAAGAAGCCAGAGATATGATAATCAACCTTACGGATCGATATTCGAGCAGACATTTAAAAGAGCATATAAAGTTCATCCATATAGATGGATGCCAATCGGTTCGGCTCAATATATAGATCAAGCTACACTTGATGAATTTATGGCATTCTATAATAAATTTTATGTTCCACAGAATGTAACAATCTCTATTGCGGGTGATATTGATTTAGACAAAACAAAAGAATTAGTTGCAAAATATTATGGTGATATTCCGAGAGGAAAAGAAGAAATAAAGAAAGTTGATTTAGTAGAGCCACCATTGGGAGGCGAAGTAAGAGACGTAGTTTATGATAATATTCGTCTTCCATTAGTTTTAGAAGCCTATAGAATACCTGCACAAGGAACGAAAGATTATTATGCAATCGAGATGTTAAGTACACTTTTATCAAAGGGACAGAGTTCGCGTCTATATAAAGAAATAGTGGATAAACAGCAGAAAGCGGTTGTCTTAAGCTCAATGAACTATGCTATGGAAGATCCTGGTTTATTTATTGTTTATGGCATTACTAACATGGGAGTAACTCCGGAAGATTTAGAAGCCGTAATCGAAACTGAACTTAATAAAGTAAAAGAAAAAACAATAGACGAACAAGAATTTCAGAAACTCCGTAATCAGATCGAAAATGATTTCGTTAATTCAAACAGCACTATGATCGGTATTGCAAATGCTTTAGCAGACTACCATGTTTATTTCGGTGATGCTAATTTGATTAATACCGAAATTGAACGCTATATGAAGGTGACAAAAGAAGATATTAGAGATGCAGCTAAGAAATATCTTACACCTGAAAATAGAGTAGTGCTTTATTATTTGCCAAAATCAGCCGAAAAAAAATAACGGAGAGAACGAAATGAAAAATAAAATTTTAATTCTATTGGTATTATTTGCTTTTGTCTCGATGAATTATGGTCAGCTAGATAGAAGCAAACGTCCGCAGCCGGGACCTGCACCTGTAATAAATCTTGGTAATTATGATTCGTTCACACTTGCAAACGGTTTGAAAGTTTTCGTAGTAGAAAACCATAAACTGCCTAAAGTATCTTTCAATTTAATAGTAGATCGCGATCCAGTAAATGAAAAAGATAAAGCCGGATATATAGATATGGCAGGTCAATTATTAAGAACTGGAACGAAGACACGCACTAAAGATAAAATCGATCAAGAAGTTGATTTTATCGGAGCTTCTTTATCCACTTCTTCCACCGGTGTTTTTGGATCGTCATTAAAAAAACATGTTACTAAATTACTTGATATAATGAGCGATGTAGTATTAAATCCTCAATTCAAGCAAGAAGAATTAGATAAAATTAAGAAACAGACATTATCAGGATTGGCTTCACAGAAAGATGATCCGAATTCAATCGCTTCTAATGTAGCTACTGTTTTAACTTATGGCAAAGATCACCCTTATGGCGAACTTACTACCGAGGCAACTGTCGGAAATATTACTCTTGATGATCTTAACGGATATTATTCCACTTACTTCAAACCAAATATTTCCTATTTAGCAATAGTCGGCGATATTAAAAAAGACGAAGCTAAAAAATTAGTTGAAAAATATTTCGGTAAATGGAAAAAAGGTGAAGTAGCTAAAAATACATTTGCTACACCTTCACAGCCATTACTTGCGAAAGTAGCAATGGTCGATAGAGCCGCCTCGGTTCAGTCGGTTATTAATATTACTTATCCGATCGATTTGAAAGTTGGTTCTCCTGATGTTGTAAAAGCAAATGTAATGAATACAATATTAGGTGGCGGATTCCAATCCAAAATAAATAATAATCTCCGAGAGGTTCACGGTTATACTTATGGTGCAGGGTCATCAATAGATGCCGATAAATATGCTGGTAAATTTTCCGTTTCTACAACCGTACGTAATTCCGTTACAGACAGCGCAATCACAGAAATCCTCAATGAAATGAGAAAGATGAGAAGCGAAAAAATTACTGCCGAAGAATTACAATCCACTAAAAACTATATCACAGGCGGATTCGCACGTTCATTAGAAAGTCCACAAACCATCGCTAATTTCGCTATCAATATCGAAAGATATGGATTACCAAAAGATTACTATAAGAATTTCCTTACTCGTTTGAGCGAAGTAACGGTTGATGATGTTCAAGAAATTGCAAAAAAATATGTAAAACCAAATAATGCTTATATTGTTGTCGTAGGAAATTCTGATGCAGTGGCAAAGACATTAACCAACTTTACGATTAATAATAAAGTTAATTATTATGATATGTATGGCAATGAAGTTGATCCATCGGCACAAAATCTTCCTGCCGGTGTAACGGTTGAATCAGTATTAGATAAATATACGCAAGCCATTGGAGGAAAAGAAAATTTACTTAAGATAAATGATAAGACAATGAAATTAAGTGCTTCGGTTCAAGGAATGAATTTAACGATTACACTTTCGCAAAAAGCACCTAATAAATTGTATCAAAATCTTGATGCCGGAGTATTTCAGCAGATGACAGTTTTTGATGGCGAAAAAGGTAAAGTATCTGCAATGGGTCAAGAACAACCTATTGAAGGTTCAGCATTAGAGGAAATTAAGGTTCAAGCAGCAATTCATGGACATCTTGATTACCCGGCTCTTGGTGTGAAACCGGAACTTTCAGGTATGGAAAAAATTAATGGCAAAGATGCTTATAAAGTAACTCTTAATTATCCATCGGGCAGTAAAGCAACTCAATATTATGATGTGGAAAGTGGATTCTTGGTTCGCAGTACTTCCACTGTTAATTCTCCTCAGGGTACCTTTACTCAAACTTCCGATTTCGGAAATTATAAAGAAGTTGAAGGAGTAAAATTCCCATTCAAAATGCATCAAAGCGTAGGACCACAGGATATTGAACTTACAGTCGATTCTGTTGAGATCAATACCGGTCTTCAGGATTCATTATTTGAAATAAAGTAAAAAATTGTTATAATTAAGTCTAAATTTGTAATCGCCGCCTCTTTTATAGAGGCGGTGTTATTTAAAAAGGCGCCTTTTTTAGTTTGATAAATATATTAATATATTGTCGTTTTGAAATAGAGCATAATAAAGTAAAAGAAAGGAATAAATGATAATATCGATATTAGCAATAATTGGAGGAGTGATATTACTTGTATGGAGCGCAGATAAATTTGTAGAAGGGTCTGCATCCACTGCGCGATATTTTGGAATGCCGCCTCTATTAATCGGAATGGTTGTAGTGGGATTCGGCACTTCGGCTCCCGAAATGGTGGTCTCAGCTTTGGCTGCATTACAGGGGAATCCCGGAATCGCAATCGGTAATGCTTATGGTTCTAACATTGTAAATATCGGATTAATTCTGGGTATTACAGCTCTAATTAGCCCTATCGTTGTTCACTCAAATATATTACGAAAAGAACTCCCGATACTTGCCGGAGTTACTGCATTATCTATACTATTAATTTATGATTTAGAGATTTCATTTCTCGATGCGATTATATTACTTCTCGTTTTCGGTGGATTAATGTATTGGACCATTCATCAAAGAATAAAAGAGAAGCAGGATCCGCTTGCTAAGGAGATCGAAGAAGAAACGGCGTCAAACGCAATGCCGATTAAAAAGTCGGTCTTTTGGTTGGTTATTGGATTGATATTATTGATTATTAGTTCTCGAATCTTGGTTTGGGGAGCGGTAGAGCTAGCAAAAATATTCGGCGTAAGTGATATGATAATCGGATTGACTATCGTAGCTCTCGGAACGTCCCTTCCGGAATTGGCTTCATCCATAATTGCTGTGCGCAAAGGGGAGCATGAAATTGCACTTGGTAATATTATCGGCTCAAATTTATTTAATACACTCGCTGTTGTAGGTATTGCCGGAGTAATTAATCCTATCGCAATATCACCCGAAACGCTTTCCAGAGATGTGGTGATAATGGCGGGATTAACCCTATTTTTATTTGTTATTGGATATAGTTTTAAAGGAAGACACGGCACAATAAACCGTTATGAGGGAGCGGGATTATTACTGTTTTATATTGCATATACAGCCTACTTAATCTCTATGACGTTTGCTGCGGGATAAAATTATCTTCGATTATTTTTTGTATTTTTCATTTTATGAATGAGAACAATAGCAAAAATCCGCTTCAGGAAGAACTTCGGAAACTAAATAGAGCTTTAAGAACTATCACCGCAGTTAATCACTCCTTAGTTAGAGCCGCTGATGAAGCATCTCTCCTTAGAGATTTATGCCGGTTAATGGTTACCGAAGGAGGCTATCGAATGGCTTGGATCGGTTATGTGATAAAAGATGAAGAGAAAACAATCCTGCCAATTATGTGGGAAGGAGTGGAAGATGGATACCTTACCAACGTAACAATTTCTTATGGAGAAAATGAATTCGGTATGGGTCCCGCCGGAATTGCAGTCCGTACCGGCTCTACCGCAGTGTTCCAAGATATTAAAAATGATATAAAGAATTACGAATGGAAACAGAATGTACTCCAAAGAGGCTACGCCGCAATCATTGCTCTACCATTAAAAAACAAAGAAGAAATCTTCGGTATAGTCGGGATTATCTCATCGAATCCCGATGCATTCGATAAAGAAGAAACTAAACTATTAGAACAATTAGCCAATGACTTAGCTTATGGAATAATCTCCCTCCGAAATAGAGAACAATTAAAAAATCTCGCCATACACCTCGAGAATGCAAGAGAAGCGGAAAGAAAAAGAGTGGCACGCGAAATCCACGATGAACTTGGGCAATATTTAACGGGCTTAACTATGGATATCACTTTTTTAAGAGAGATGATAGAGGAAGGTTCGGAAAAGAAAAAACTTTTATCAAAGATCGATTCCGCTGCCGGACTATTGGAGACAACTGTTAAATCGGTGAGAAGGATTTCGAGTGAGTTAAGACCTGCCGTACTCGATAGTCTCGGTCTCCTTGCCGCAATTGAATGGCAGGCGGAAGAATTTAATAACCGTATGGGTATAACGTGTGAATATTTTATTACGGTTGATTCTATCGAGTTACCTTTTGAAGTAACCACTTTAGTGTTTAGAATATTACAGGAATCGCTTACTAATGCAGCGAAGCATTCAGGGGCTTCATTAGTTACTATTACATTTGGTCTTGAAAATGATTACTATCAGCTCGAAATAAAAGATAATGGCAGAGGAATTAAAAAAGAAGATTTTGAAAAGAAAAACTCTTTTGGACTATTGGGAATGAGGGAAAGAGCAGAAATTTTCAAAGGGACTATTTCTATTACAAGCGAGCCGGGAAGAGGTACTACTATCAGCGTTTTAATTCCGGTTAATAAAAATGACTAAAAAAATTAAAATATTAATAGCGGACGATCATCCGATAGTAAGAGAAGGTTTGAAGCAGATAATTTCAAAAGCCGATGAACTCGAAGTTGCCGGAGAGGCACTCAATGGTATGGAAGTTATACAAAAAGTTAAGGATGAGGAGTGGGATATCGTAGTTCTTGATATCGGAATGCCGGGAAGAGACGGACTTGACGTCCTAAAAGAGATTAAAGATGCTAAACCGGAATTACCTGTGCTGATTTTAAGTATGTATCCCGAAGAGCAGGTGGGGCTTAGGACTTTCAAGCTTGGAGCTTCGGGCTATATGAATAAAGAAACCGCTCCCAAGGAATTAGTAAATGCAATCCGTAAAATCTGCTCCGGCGGGAAATATATCAGTCCTGCACTTGCCGAGTTTTTAATTTCCGGATATGAATCACGAACCGAATCACCTATAAATATTTTATCCAACAGAGAATTTCAGGTATTAAGGATGATCGCCACAGGCAAAGATGCCGATGAAGTGGCGGAAGAACTTTTTATAAGTGTAAAAACCGTTCGTACATACCGCGATCGGCTATTAGAAAAGCTGAAGCTCAAGAATGACGTTGAACTCACTCACTATGCAATGAAGCATAAGATTCTAGAATAGGATAATTTTCCGATAGCAGATTATTTTTCTACTCTATACTATAATAGATAAAAGTATATTAATTGACTTCTCTGTACTCTAAACTCGGTATTTATACACAATGAAATCAACGCGCTCGAGATTCAAGCCCGAAAATAGAATCATTTTTGAGTAATTTCGGACTTCCAATCTCTTTTGTAGTCAATAGACTACATACGCTTTCCACATATCCCACAAATCTTTCAGTTGAATGCTTATTGTTGAACTTTTTCTCATTTATTACGTTTATATATGTAAAATAAGAGAAAATGTAGATTTTTATGAATGTTGCAATAGTGGAAGATTCCACAATTATAAAAGACCGAATAAAAGAGAAAATAGATCAATACCCGGAGATAACAATTCTTTGGGAGGCAGAATTATTAAGCGATGGCCTGCGAAAAATTAATGAAGAGATCCCCGATTATTTAATCCTCGATATACAATTGCCGGACGGAAATGGAATTGATTTACTCAAATTAATCAAAGAGAAAAAATATAACACTACGGTTATCGTTCTTACAAATTATCCGATCGGGGGAATTAATTTAAAATGCTGCTCTATCGGTGCTGATTATTTTTTTGATAAAACAAATGAATTTGAAAAAGTATTCTCCGTATTAAAAGAGAATTTAGAAACAACTACAAATAGAAATTAAAATAAACAAGGAATAAGTCAGATAATGAAAAAATCATTTTTGATAATCGGGTTGCTGATTGCGCTATCTTCAATAGGGAATGCACAAGAAAGAATTAAGATGACCGTAGAGGACGCGATTCAGACGGGGTTGAAAAATAGCAAGACTTTGGATGCATCTTCTATGAAAGTAGTTGCCGCCGAAGCGCGCTCAAAAGAAGTATTTGCAGGACTTCTGCCTGCTGTAAAGCTTAATGCTGGTTATAGAAGATTAAGCGAAGTCGATCCGTTTGAAATTAATACTCCATTCGGAAATTTTGTTGTTTCTCCATCTATATTAGATAATTATACAACACAATTAAGCGTATCTCAACCCTTATTTACGGGATTTAGATTATTAAGCAGTACAAAAATTGCCGATAAAAATTATGAGGCATCGAAAGAAGATTTTCAAAAGGATCAATCCGATCTTATTTATAATATTCAGAATGCTTATTGGAATCTTTTCAAAGCAGAGCAGATGAAAAAAGTAATCGATGAAAACCTGGATATGATTAAAGCGCACGTAACTGATGCGACTAATTTACTAAATGCAGGTCTCCTTACTCAAAACGATAAATTAAAATTGGAAGTGCAGCTATCAGATGCTCAATTAAAACAGTTAGATGCTTCTAATAATGTTAGACTAGCAATGATCGGACTCAATAATGTATTAAGCATACCGCTTACTACGGAGATCGAAATAGCCTCTGAGGTAAAGAGAAGTGAAGCAGATTTTGGGGAATTAAATTCATTAGTGGATGCAGCAGTAGAAGATAGACCGGAAGTAAAAGCAGCAAAATTAAGAGTAAAAGCCGCCGAATATGGAGTAACGGCTGCAAAAGCAGGGTGGTATCCGCAGATTAGCGCATCGGGTAATTTATATTATAGCCGTCCTAATCAAAGAATCGTTCCTGCCGAAGATAAATTTAATTCTACATGGGATGTGGGAGTTAATCTAAGTATGAATATTTGGGATTGGCTAACGACTGCACATCAGACTGAGCAGGCAAAAGCTCAATTGGCTCAAGGTGTAGATGCTCTCGGAATAATTAAAGATGGCGTCTCTTTGGAAGTTAATCAATATTTTCTATTGGTCAATCAATTAAAAAGAAGAATCGAACTTTCAGAATTAACTGTTAAGCAGGCAGAAGAAAATATGAGAGTTACTTCGGAGCGTTTTAAAGGGGGCACTGCACTTAGTTCGGAGACAATCGATGCAGAAGTTTCACTTCTGTCGGCAAAAATTAATTATACAAATTCTTTAGTCGATTTTGAATTATCAAAAGCTCGTCTAAAGAAAGCATTAGGCAAAGAATAAAAGATTTTAAAAAAGGGAAAAATAAATGAAAAAACTAAAGCTATATTCAATCCCTGTATTGATAGTTGTCGTAATAGTTGGGGTACTATTTTACAATAAATCAAAAATGCAGGCAAAGGCAGCACCAAAAGAAATAGATGTTTTTTATGTATCTGTTCAGCCCGTTACAAGCAGTACACTTAATGAAGATATTTCTCTTATCGGCACGGTCAATGCGGATAAGGATGTGAATATTGTATCGGAAACTCAAGGTAAAGTAGTTGCCGTTAATACTCAGGTTGGTGATTATAAGCAAGCTGGCGCAGTTTTAATTCAAGTAGATGACGAGTTAAAGAGAGCAGCGTTTATGAGCGCCGAAGCAAATTTTGAAAAATCGAAAAAAGACTTCGAAAGATATACAGTACTTTTAAAACAAGGTTCTGCCACAGATGCCCAGTTAGATAATGTTAAGCTACAATTAGCGAATGCAGAATCACAATATATTGTCGCTAAGAAACAATTAAGCGATACTAAGATCACTACCCCGATTTCAGGATATGTTACAGCTCGTAATGTCGATATCGGGACAATGGTAAACCCGGGAGTGGTAATTGCAAACGTTGTGGATATATCGAAAATAAAAGTAAAAGTAAACGTGTCCGAGCAGGATGTATTCAAAATTAAACCGGGCAATAGAGTAAAAGTAACTACGGATGTATTCCCGGGAACTGTATTTGAAGGAAGAATAGAAACTATCAGTTCCAAAGCAGATGAAGTGCATACATATCCAATTGAAGTGGCAGTATATAATAATGGAGCAGAGAAATTAAAAGCAGGTATGTTCGCAAAAGTTAATTTTTCTACTGCTGCTAAAGAAGGTTCATTGACTATCCCACGTGAAGCATTGATCGGAAGCGTAAAAGAGCCTGAAGTATATGTGATAGAAAATGGGGTCGCGAAATTAAGAAAATTAGTTTTAGGTAAAGAAGCAGGTGTAAGAGTGGAAGTATTAGAAGGTTTGACCTCCGGCGAACAGGTGGTAGTAAGCGGTCAAACTAATCTCGAAGAGAACGCAAAAGTTAAGATAGTTAATTAGGGATAAAAAAATGACATTAACCGAATTATCAATAAAAAGACCATCTCTTATAATTGTAATCTTTGCGGCGTTTATAATCTTGGGCCTATTCAGTTTTCAGAAATTGAAATATGAATTGCTCCCTAAGTTTAGTCCGGCAGTAATTACAATTACAACTGTATATCCGGGTGCGTCCCCGAACGAAGTGGAAACCGGAGTATCAAAACCGCTCGAAGATGCAGTTTCGGGATTGGATAAAGTAAGCGAAATAAAAAGTACATCTATGGAAGGCGTTTCTTTTGTAACAATTGAATTACTTCAATCTGCAAAAGTAGATCTATCCTTACAGGATGCTCAAAGAAAAGTAAATGAAATATTTTCGTCGTTGCCTGATGGAGTAAAGTCCCCCGTAGTTTCTAAAATTGCGTTGGATGAAATTCCCGTTATTCGTATGGGTGTATCGGGTAGTTTATCGGATAAAGAACTTTACCAGTTTGTTAAAGATAAAGTAAAACCGGAGTTATCAAAAGTAGCGGGCGTGGGACAGATTGCTTTAATCGGCGGTAACGAAAGAGAGATAAAAGTAAATCTCGATATGGAAAAATTGAAAGCTTATGGCTTATCAATTATGCAGGTAACTCAGACAATAAAAAATTCTAATCTTGATTTCCCGACAGGAAAAATTAAAGATACCGATGAACAATATATAGTTAGGATTGCCGGTAAGTTCTCAAGTTTGGAGCAAATAAGAAATCTTGCTATTGGCACTTCTAAAACCGGTGGCGAGATTAAACTCTCTGATGTGGCAGAAATCGAAGATGGAACGAAAGATGTAACTAATATTTCGCGTATAGATGGGAAAAGTACAATTGCGATAAACGTATTAAAGCAGACCGATGCTAATGCTGTGGACGTAAGTAAATTGGTAAAATTAAAATTAGCTGAACTCGAAACCACATTTGCGGATTATGGATTTAAATATACGATTGCTCAAGATGGCTCTATATATACGATAGATGCTGCGAATGCGGTTAAGTTCGATTTAGCTATTGCAGTAGTTCTTGTTGCTTTAGTTATGCTTCTATTCTTGCATAGTATCAGAAACTCTGTAATTGTTTTGGTCGCAATTCCATCATCACTTATCACAACATTTATGGCAATGTGGGCATTGGATTTTACACTCAACTTGATGACGCTTCTTGCCTTATCATTAGTGGTCGGTATCCTTGTAGATGATTCGATTGTGGTATTGGAGAATATTTATCATCATCTCGAAAAAGGGGAAGAGAAAAGGACTGCCGCATTAAGAGGAAGAAATGAAATCGGCTTTGCGGCACTCGCTATTACATTGGTGGATGTATCAGTATTTTTCCCTTTATCGCTTACGAGCGGTATTATCGGAAATATTATGAGACAGTTCTCTATTGTGGTCGTGGTCTCCACACTCCTTAGTTTATTCGTTTCATTTACTATTACTCCCATGCTGGCATCCCGTTTTGCTAAAGTGGAAAGATTAACAAATAGAACTTTATTAGGAAAATTCGCAATTTGGTTCGAAGCGAAATTTAAGAATTTTACGGAGCATTATGTTGCTCTTCTTAATTGGAGCTTTTCAAATAAAGCTAAAGTATTTATAGCGACAATATTAATATTCGTTTCTTCGGTAGCGTTGATTCCGTTCGGATTTATTGGCGGTGAATTTATGGCAGTTGCCGATAGAGGTGAATTTGCAGTAACGTTAAAACTCCCTCCGGGAACTAAGATTGAAGAAACAAACAGAATCTCTCAAGAAGTTGAGAATATGATCCTAAAAACTCCGGGTGTAGAAAGAGTATTTGTAAATGCAGGCGCTTCGAGCGAAGGTCTTATAGGATTTGCTTCTAATAATTCATCGGAGATTAACGTTACTCTCGTTCCAAAAAATCAGAGAGAAAAAAGTACAGATGAAATCGGTCAGGAGATAAAAGCTAAAGCAATGCAAATACCCGGTGTGGAGGCACGTTATAATCCGATCGGTATATTTGGAGTTGCTAATCAAACTCCGATTCAATTATTAGTAAACGGCACTAATGTGGATAGCGTTTATAAAGCTGCGGATATAATTAAAAAAGTATTAACAAAAGTTCCGGGAACGACCGATGTTCGACTATCTTCCGAACAAGGTAAACCGGAAACAAAAATCGAAATTGACCGCCAGAAATTAAATTCATTTGGACTTTCTCTTGCGGAAGTTGGTGGTGCGCTTCGTGTCGCTCTTACCGGAGATGATGATTCTAAATTCCGCGAAGGTAATACAGAATATACATTGCGTGTTCAATTGGATGAATTTAATAGATCGGCTACCGAGGATCTTGGCAATTTATCTTTTACAAATAAAAAAGGACAGCAGATTTATCTTAAACAATTTGCAGATATTTCTAGAGCCACCGGACCATCAAATCTTCAAAGACAAAATAGAAATGCGGCTGTTACAGTTTTCTCACAAGTAATCGGAAGACCAACGGGAACTATTTCTCAGGAATTTACCGATAAAATGAAGGAAGTAAAACTTCCGAATGAAACAACATATTCTTTCGGCGGTGATGTGAAGAATCAGAAAGAAGCATTCGGTGATCTCGGTCTTGCGATGATAGCTGCCGTTTTATTTTCTTATCTTGTAATGGTAGCTTTGTATGATTCATTTGTTTATCCGTTTGTGGTGCTCTTCTCTATTCCGCTTGCTATTGTGGGTGGATTACTGGCATTGGCTTTGACTATGAAATCACTAAACGTATTTACAATTCTCGGTATGATTATGCTTGTGGGACTTGTAGGCAAAAATGCGATCCTTCTTGTCGATAGAACAAATTATATGAGAGGTCAAGGAGAGTCGGTTAAAGATTCTTTGATTGATGCAGCTCGTATGAGAGTAAGACCAATTTTTATGACAACTCTAACGATGATTTTCGGTATGATGCCAATTGCATTATCCACGAGTTCCGGTTCAGAATGGAAAACTGGTTTAGCTTGGGTGTTGATTGGCGGATTAACGAGTTCGTTATTCCTTACTCTTATTGTTGTACCGGTTGTTTATACAAAGGTGGAAGAATATAGAGAGCGCATTCCTAAATTATTTGGTAAAGTATCGGGATTACTCAAAAAGAAAAACCCGAGTTTAGCTTCTGATTAATATTAATTTTATCAACTAATTATTATAAAAATTATGAAAAAATACTCTGTTATTGTTTTTGATCTCGGGAATGTTTTAATCCCTTTTAATTATTCCCTGCTTCTAGCAAAATTGGATTTTGTCGAAGAAGGTCTAGGAAAAAAATTTGAAGCACTATATAACGAATATTATGATGTGCATAGAAGTTTTGAAAGAGGTGGAGTTTCCCGCAGAGAATTTCTCGATGCCATTCATAGATGGACGGGTGAAAAATTAAGCGATGAAGAATTTTGTATCGCTTATTCATCTGTATTTAAAGAGGATAGGAAAGTAACTTCACTCCTGCCCGAATTAAAAATGAGATATAAACTTGTCCTGCTTTCTAACACCAACGAAATCCATAGAGAGTATGGATGGGGGCATTATAAATTTTTAGAAAATTTCGATAAATTAATTTTATCTCACGAAGTCGGTGCAGTAAAACCAGAAGAAAAAATATATCAAGCAGTAATGGAATATACTAATTTACCAGCCGAAGAGCATATCTTTATAGATGATATCGCCGATTATGCCGAAGGTGCACGTAAAATGCGGTGGGACGCTATACAGTTCAAAGGATACGATAATTTAGTCGAACAATTTAAGGAAAAAGGGATCCTCAATCCCGATTTCCCTAGTAACGATAATAAATCCGAAAAATAATATATTTTTACAGGCATTAGTTCGCATTAATGGGCTAAGTAATTTAATTTCTCGATAAACATAAAATGATGTTTTATATTGACAATGGGACCTATTAAGTCTTATACTGAATATGAAACATCATTTTGTTTTATTAAATACTTAACCGCCAAATCTCAACCCTTATATATACTATTCAAGATTTAGCAGAGACTAATCGATTTTTTATATACTTAATTATAAAATGCAATTTCTGTACGATAGATTTTGTAGTAATTTCTATTAATCCATTTAAACGGTTTATGCGCTTGAATATCGATTATAAAAGTGCTATCTATCCTTAGTTTTATATACTGTACCTTGTTTTAAAATTAACTTCTTGGAGGAGTATGCCGGCATTCAGCCCCAAATTAAACGACACAATGTCCCGTTTGAAGTCTCAAATGCACAAGTTCAGCTTAAATTCACTTTCATCGAAAGAGGATGCTCCATTACGTGCCGAACTTTTCAATGCCGATCAGATGGAAAAACATGGTAGAATAATTGCAAAATCCCACGTGCTGGCTTCGGAGCGGACTTATAATAAAATATTATTAAATCGACTCGATAAAAATGAAGCATTCCTATCGGAAGTACATTACTTTTTAAATGAAACTGTAAAAGAAAATCACTTAATTACTCCCGCAGGTGAATGGCTGCTTGATAACTATTACTTAATAGAAGATCAGATTCGAATAGGCAAAAAACATTTCCCGAAAGGATATAGCAAAGAACTCCCGAGTTTATTAAACGGTAATTCAAAAGACCTTCCGCGTGTATATGATATTGCAGAAGAGATTATTTCGCATGGCGATGGAAGAGTGGATTTAGAAAATCTTAATCGTTTCCTGCAAGCGTATCAATCGGTAACAGCATTAAAATTAGGTGAGCTATGGGCGATACCGATTATGCTCCGTTTGGCGTTGATCGAAAATCTGCGCCGAGTGGCAGAGCATATTGCTAAAGGAAGAATTGAAAGAAATTTAGCTGCAGTTTGGTCAAACCAATTGATAGAAGTATTAAAAAATGATCCTAAAAATTTAATTTTAGTAATTGCCGATATGGTTCGATCTGAACCGCCATTGACTCCGGCATTTGTTTCGGAATTTGCCCGCCGTCTGCAAAGTTTAAGTCCCTCAATTATTTCCCCGTTAAGTTGGGTTGAGCAGCTCCTCGGCGAGAAGGGTTCAAGTATTGCTCAATTAGTTCGTCTCGGAAATAAAGATCAAGCTGCCGATCAAGTCTCGATAAGTAATAGTATCGGTAGTCTAAGATTATTAAACTCCACTAATTGGCGCGACTTTGTCGAGTATCAAAGTATTGTTGAGAAGATTCTCCAAAAAGATCCAATGAAAGTATATCACAAAATGGATTTCGGAACACGTGATAATTACCGTCATATAATCGAAAAACTCGGAAAGAAAAGTAAATTATCAGAAGAACAGATAGCCGAAAAAGTATTATCCTTTGCCCGAGAGGCAGAAAATAAAGATGGTATAACTCATAGAACTTCTCATGTAGGATATTATCTTGTTGATAGAGGAATTTATCAACTCGAAGATGCAGTAAAATCAAAACTTCCTATCAGCTCTTACCTTAAACGAAAAGGGAATAAAATTCCATTCCCGTTGTTCTTTGGTTCTATATTTTTATTAACTGCACTTTTCACTGCCGCATTAGTGCATAAAGGTTACGTTGAAGGAATAAAAGAATATTCACTTATAGCACTAGGGATAATATCATTTTTTGCAGTCAGTCAATTAGCAGTATCATTAATTAATTGGTTATCAACTTTAATAATAAAGCCAACTTCTTTGCCTCGAATGGATTACTCTAAAAAAATTCCCGATAGAAGCAGGACACTTGTAGTAGTGCCGAGTATGATTACGAGTAAAGATGGAATTAAAGAACTTGTAGAATCTTTGGAAATCAGATTCTTGGCTAATAGACGCAAAAACTTATACTTTTCTCTATTGACCGATTATAAAGATTCCTCCAAAGAGCATCTTCCCGAAGATGAAATGCTTCTTTCTTATGCAAAAGAAAAGATAGATGAACTCAATGAAAAATATAAAGATATTCGAAAGGATATATTTTACTTATTCCACCGTCAGAGGAAATGGAATCCTGCCGAAAAACTTTGGATGGGTTACGAGCGTAAAAGAGGAAAGCTCGAAGACATAAATTCATATTTAAGGGACGGAGCGAGGGATTGTTTTTCTCTAATAGTCGGTAATACGGATGTATTAAAATCAACAAAATATATTATAACATTAGATGCAGATACTGATCTACCTCTTGATACGGCTTATCAATTAATTGGCACTATTGCGCATCCGCTTAATAAAGCAAAGTATGATGAATCGAAAGAATGCGTAACCGATGGATATACAATTTTGCAGCCGGCAGTGGAGATTAGTCTCCCGGGCACACTTAGCTCGCGCTACGCAAAACTATTCGGAGGAAATGCCGGTATCGATCCTTATACAAGAACCGTCTCGGATGTATATCAAGATATCTTTGGCGAGGGTTCTTATATTGGTAAAGCAATTTATGATATAGATATCTTTCAAAAGATTGTTAAAGACCGATTTCCTGAAAATAAAATTCTTAGTCATGATCTTCTTGAGGGTTGCCACGTTAGATCGGGTTTATTAAGCGATGTCCAATTGCTTGAAGAATACCCATGCTGCTATAATATAGATGTAAATAGAAGACATCGCTGGATAAGAGGCGATTGGCAGATTTGGCGATGGATACTTCCAAGAGTACCGGGTATGAATGGTAAGCGAAGAAAAAATCCTTTATCAAAACTCTCACGTTGGAAAATATTTGATAATTTAAGGCGCAGTTTGGTTACACCGGCTTATGTTTTGATGCTCCTTTATGCCTGGTTCTTTTCGCCTAATCCGTTATTCTGGACTTTCTCGGTTATCGGAATAATATTCATTCCCGCGATATTCAAATTAATTGTTGATCTATTTGAAAAGCAGAAAGAGATATTATTAAGACAGCATCTTATTGCATTCGTAAATAATAGTAAAGTGTATTTATATCAATTACTTTTTACGTTTATCAATCTTCCCTTTGAAGCTTCATTCGCGTTAGATGCAATCTCAAGAGTGTTTTGGCGAATGACATTTTCTAAAACGCGTTTATTGGAATGGACTCCTTCTAATATCTTTGGAAAAAACCAAAGACTGAATCTTGCCGATACATTTAAAAAGAATTTATTCTCACCTTTATTTGTAGCGGCTGTAATTGCTGCATTTTATTTTACGGGTTATACAGTACCTATAATAGCTCTGCCTATACTTTTTGTTTGGGCACTTTCACCGATAGTTAACTGGTGGATAAGTCTGCCTCTAAAATCAAAGCAGTCAATGCTAAGCGAATCGGAAAAAGAGTTCTTGAGACACATTACTCGCAAGACGTGGGCATACTTCGATACGTTTGTAAATGAAAATGAAAATTGGCTTCCGCCTGATAATTATCAAGAAGTTCCTCATGGAATAATTGCACATAGAACTTCACCAACTAATATTGGTATGGCGCTGATAGCCAATTTATCTGCTTATGATTTTGGTTATATCACCTCAGGTGAATTGGTTGATCGTGTTTCCAATACAATTAAGACGATGGAAAAATTAGAACGTTTTAGAGGACACTTTTATAATTGGTATGATACTTTAACTCTAACTCCTCTAAAACCATTGTATGTATCATCGGTTGATAGCGGTAATTTATCAGGATTAATTTTAACTCTTAGGCAGGGGCTGCTTACACTTCCCGAGGAACAAATTGTTAGTCATAAATTATTCGATGGCTTGGAAGATACTTTTATGATAGCTATCGAAGGATTGGATAAAAGAGATTTTTTCCCAATTAATGAATTGCAATTAGCATTCAAATCAATTAAAAGAACCTCGATAGATTCATTAAAAATGTTTTGGGAGAATCTTAATGAGATTTCTCAATTAGTAAATAAAATAGATCTAATAGACGTTCAAGACGGCGACTCAAAATACTGGCTTATTTCGCTGCAAAAGCAAACTTATAATGCAATCGATCAGGTAAAAGATTTAGTCCCTTGGGTAACGGTTGCAGAGTTCATCGATATAAGTGATTCATTCCCGTTTAAAGTAAATATTCCTTCCTTAAATGAATTATCAAATTTGCAAAATGAATTTATTCCGATTATAGAAGGAGAATTAAATCGGGAGATAACGAGCGAAAGAAAGAAGAAGCTTAATGAATTGAATCAATTAATTATACAATCGAATCAAAAGGCAAACGAAAAGATAGAAGCTATAAGAACGCTTGCTAATCAAACATATAGTCTATCTATGATCGAATATGATTTCTTATATAGCACTTCAAGGCATCTGCTTTCAATCGGGTATAACGTAGAGAAGAATAAAAAAGATGGAAGTTATTATGATCTATTAGCTTCCGAAGCCCGTTTAGCAAGTTATATTGCAATTGCTTATGGGCATTTGCCGCAAGAAAGTTGGTTTGCATTGGGGCGGCTAATAACTGCTGCGGGCGGCAGTCCTGTTCTCCTTTCATGGAGCGGTTCGATGTTCGAATATCTGATGCCTTTATTAATAATGCCGAATTATGAAAATACTTTATTAGATCAGACTTATAAATCGGTAGTGAAGCGGCAAATAAATTACGGAAAACAGAGGGGAGTGCCTTGGGGTATTTCGGAATCAGGATATAATGCATCTGATGTAAATCTTAATTATCAGTATAGAGCATTCGGTGTCCCGGGAATTGGACTTAAGCGTGGATTAGCTGAAGATTTGGTAATAGCTCCTTATGCTTCGGCTCTCGGATTAATGGTAGAACCGGAAGCATCATGTAAGAATCTTCAGACACTTGCCGATCAAGGTGTGGTGGGTAGATATGGTTTTTATGAAGCCGTGGATTATACTCCCGCTCGTCTGCCAAGAGGGAAATCGAATGAAATAGTTAAATCGTTTATGGTGCATCATGAAGGAATGACTCTCCTTGCATTAACACATCTATTATTGGATTCTCCGATGCAGAAAAGATTCGTTTCCGATCCATCTTTTGATGCTGCATTATTATTGCTTCAAGAAAGAATTCCACTATCAGCATTCTCTAATATTAGTTCTACCGTATTTTCAGATACACAAACTAATGTGTTTGCCTCTGAAACGCCGATTAGAATTATTACCAATCCAAATATCATAGTACCAGAGACTCAACTTCTTTCAAACGGAAGATATCATATAATGGTAACAAGTGCCGGAGTCGGTTATAGCAGATGGAAGAACTTAGCTCTTACGCGCTGGCGTGAGGATATTACTACCGATAATTGGGGAGCATTTTGCTATCTAAAAGATATTCAAACTAGAGAATTTTGGTCCAATACTTATCAGCCGACTCTGAAAGAATCAAAAACTTATGAAGCTGTCTTCTCTGAAGGAAATGCAGAATTTAAGAGAAAAGATCTTAATTATGAAGCAAATACACAGATTGTTATTTCGCCGGAAGATGATATAGAAATAAGGAGACTTCATCTTACGAATAAAGCAAAGTTCGCCCGCGAAATTGAAATTACAAGTTATGCAGAGATAGTAATGAATCCGCCGAGTGCCGATAATGCGCATCCTGCATTTGGTAATTTATTTGTACAGACGGAGATAATAAAAGATAAGCAGGCAATATTAGCTCGTAGGAGACCTCGTTCGAGTGATGAAAAAACACAATGGATGCTGCATACAATCGCTGTCCGTAAAGCTGAAATATTAGAGGTTTCTTTTGAGACCGATAGAGCAAAATTTCTTGGAAGAGGCAATACAACTGCAAATCCCATTGCATTAACGGGCAATGCTGAATTATCTAATAGCGAAGGTTCTGTTCTCGATCCGATCGCATCAGTGAGATATCGCATTAAACTTGAGCCGGATAGAACCGCAACGATAGATATAATTTATGGAATCGGTGAAACTCGTTCTCAAGCGTTATCCTTGATTGAAAGATATCAGGATAGACGTTTATCTAATCGTGTATTCGAACTTTCATGGACTCACTCACAGGTAATATTAAGACAAATAAATGCAACCGCATCGGATTCACAGCTTTATAGCAAGGTTGCTAATTCGATAGTTTATTCAAATCATTTATTACGTGCTAATCCATCAATAATTGCACGGAATAGACAAGGTCAATCAGCTCTTTGGGCTTATGCTATTTCGGGCGATTTACCAATTGTACTTGTTGTAATAGAAGATATAAAAAATATCGATTTAGTTCTATCGATGTTAAAGGCGCATTCGTATTGGAGTATAAAAGGTCTATCGGTTGATCTCGTTATTTGGAATGATGATCATGCCGGATATAGACAGGAACTTCAAGAGCAGATATTACGTTTGGTTTCTGCTAATATTGAAGCGAATAAAATTGATCGACCGGGTGGTGTATTTGTACGCCTAACAGATCAAATCTCGGATGAAGATAGGATTTTAACGCAGACCGTTGCACGAGTAATAATTACAGATACCTCCGGCACACTCGAAGCACAGGTAAATAAACTTAGAAGTAAAGAATTTACAGTAGAGAGATTAAAAAATATCAGAGTTTATTCTCCGCCTCAAACTCAAGTGGAGGAATTTCATGGAGAAGGACTGATATTCTTTAATGGATATGGTGGTTTCACTCCTGATGGACGTGAGTATATTATAGTTTCCACAGGTGATAAAATTACACCGATGCCATGGTCTAACGTGATTGCGAATCCGAAATTTGGAACGATAGTAACCGAAAGCGGAATAGCTTATACGTGGTATGAGAATGCACATGAATATCGTTTATCGCCATGGAATAACGATCCTGTTTCTGATGTGAGCGGAGAGCTGTTTTATATTCGAGACGATGAGACCGGTTACTATTGGTCCCCCACACCACTTCCGAAACGCGGGCATGGAAAATATGTAACACGTCATGGATTTGGTTACACTGTTTTTGAACATAAAGAAACCGGAATACGAACCGAACTTTGGGTATATGTGGCAATTGATGATTCAATAAAATTTTCTACTTTGAAAATTTGGAACGATTCGGGCAGAGCACGAAAATTATCAGTTTACGGATTTGTTCAATTAGTTCTTGGTGATCTTCCTTCAAAGACTTCAATGCACGTAGTTAGTGAAATTGATACTTCGATGGGAGCTATCTTTGCACGGAATTCATACAATCACGATTTCCCGGAGAAGGTTTCATTTTTCCAAGTTGATAACGATAAAATTTCATTTACATGTAATCGCACTGAATTTATTGGGCGGAATGGAACATTAGAAAATCCCGCTGCCATGAAATTAGCGCATCTATCGGGGAAATCAGGCGCTGGATTAGATCCATGCGCGGCTATTCAAGTTCCATTCGAATTTGAAAACGGGAGAGAATATGAACTTGTCTTTAAACTCGGCTCGGGTAATAATCGCAATGAAGCTGAAGAATTAGTTACTCGATACAGTGGCTTTAATAAAGCTCAAGAAGCGATAGAGAAAGTATGGCAGTTCTGGAAAGAGACACTCGGCGCAGTCCAGACCGAGACTCCCGATAAGTCTTTGGATGTACTTGCAAATGGTTGGCTATTCTATCAAACTTTATCATGCCGAATTTGGGGCAGAAGCGGTTACTATCAATCCGGCGGTGCATTCGGATTTAGAGATCAATTGCAGGATGTAATGGCATTGATTCATTCCAAGCCGGAAATTACACGTGAGCAATTGCTTATAAATTCTAGTCATCAATTTATCGAAGGAGACGTTCAGCATTGGTGGCATCCACCTTTGGGACGCGGAGTCAGGACACATTTCTCAGATGATTATTTATGGCTTCCATTAGCTGTAAGCCGATACGTATTAAGCACGGGGGATATTGGTGTGCTTGATGAAAGCAGGAACTTCCTCGAAGGACGTCCGCTAAGAGCCGAAGATGATTCCTATTATGAGCTGCCGGTTATTTCATCTAATTCCGGCACTTTATATCAGCATTGCCAAAGAGCAATCCAAAGAGGACTGAATTTTGGTGAACACGGACTTCCGCTTATTGGCGGCGGCGATTGGAATGATGGTATGAATCTAATCGGAATGGAAGGAAAAGGAGAAAGCGTATGGTTAGCATTTTTCCTTTATGAAGTATTGTCGCAATTCAAAAAAATTGCAGCGATAAAAAACGATACTAAATTTATAGAGCAATGCGAAAAAGAGATGACGACCTTGCAGGCAAATATTGAAAAGAATAGCTGGGATGGTCAGTGGTATAGAAGAGCGTATTTTGATGACGGCACTCCGCTTGGTTCAAAAATCAATGAAGAATGTAAGATCGATTCTATCTCTCAAAGCTGGTCAGTTATTTCGGGTGCCGGAGAAAAAGATCATTCGCTTAAATCAATCGATTCACTTAATAAATACTTAGTTAAAAGGGAGAGCGGATTAATTCAACTTTTGGATCCCCCATTCGATAAATCAAAATTAGAACCGGGATATATAAAAGGATACGTGCCGGGAGTAAGGGAAAATGGAGGGCAATATACTCATGCGGCTATTTGGGCTGTAATGGCTTTTGCTCAAATAGGTGATAGAAAAAATGCGTGGGAACTATTTAATATTATTAATCCCGTTAATCATGGTCATTCGGTCGAGGGAATCGAGACCTATAAAGTAGAGCCGTACGTGGTTGCTGCGGATGTTTATGCGGCGGCACCTCATACAGGAAGAGGTGGCTGGACTTGGTACACCGGATCTGCCGGTTGGATGTACCGTTTAATAATTGAATCATTACTTGGGTTGCATCTTGAAATAGATAAACTATATATTAATCCATGCATCCCTAAGGATTGGAACAGCTACAAAATATTTTATCACTATCATGAAACACGATATAATATTACAATTAATCAGGTGGATGGAGATAAAGGATTTGTTTCAATTAATGAATATGGTAAAGAAATAAATAGAAATTATATTCCATTAGTGAATGACAAAAAAGAGCATAACGTGAATATTAAAGTGGGGAGGGGATAGAGTTAATGAATTAGTTTTGGTTTTATCGTCATAGTAAAGTGTAGTTGATTATTTGATAGTTTTGGATTTGATAAAACAATGAAGTAATTTTATCAAATTGATTCAAATATAGATTCGACAGAAACTCCTGATTCAAAAATTATAAGTAAATTTATAGATATTAATTTTTATGCCAATTCCGCCTCAATAAAAGGTGGAATTAAGCGTGGGAATATATTAGCAGTAAAAACATATAATTAATTTGATCATGGGGTAATAATGTTGAGTTCAGTTAAAACAAAAGTTCACTTCTCTTACTTTTATCTTCTAATCGGTTTTATATCTCTCTTCTTTTCCAACGGTCGTTGGGCTATACCGTTAGCTGCTTTTTTAGCACCGATATTTTTAGTACGTTTTCTCAGATTTCAAAAACCATTGAAAGGATTTTTATTCTTAATTGCAGGGGGATTTATTTCCAATATCTTCATCTGGGAAGAATTGGTTCCGATTTCGGGTATATTTTATTATGTAATGACTTTTATGATGAGCTTATTCACAGCTCTTGTTTTTCTTATCGATAGAATTTATTCACAGCGTTTGAAAGGAATTATTTCCACTCTTGTTCTTCCATCTGTATATGTAATTATGGAATACATTTCTGTTTTGACAAATCCCGGAGGAAGTTTTGGAGCTTTGTCAACCACACAATCATCCTTGCCATTATTACAAATAATTTCCATAACAGGTATTTGGGGAATTACTTTTATAATTCTCTGGACAGCATCTATTATCAACTGGCTATTAGATAATAATTTTGATAAGTCTGCATTACGCAAAGCTTCTTGGGCATATCTATTCCCTATCGTTATCGTCATTTTTTGGGGACAGATTCGTTTAACAAATGTTTCTTCTATCAGAACAGTAAAAATTGCGTCTATTAATATACCAAGTTCAGACATGCAGCATATTTTTAACGATCAACCCGACTCTATTAATGAAAAAATTAATAGCAGCTTTTTGAATAACTGTGAAATAGCGGCTAAGTCTGAAGCAAAAATTATTTTTGGAAATGAAATAATGCTTAATCTTAATTCCGATAAAGAAGCTGAATATATAGAGAAAGCAAAATCGGCAGCGGTGAATAACCAAATATATATTGGACTTCCTTTATTGATATACCCGATAGAAAATCCTGATGTAAGACCGATGAATAAGATTACTTGGATATCTCCGTACGGAAAAATATTGTTTGAATATTATAAGGCAAAACCCACTCCGGGTGAGGGGAATTATGGCGATGGTGTGATTAGGTATTTTGATTCGCCTTATGGGCGTATAAGTTCTGTTATCTGTTTTGATATGGATTTTCATGAATTGATTCAGCAGGTCAATGAAAAGAACGTTGATATTATGCTTGTCCCCGGAAACGATTGGAAAGAGATTACACCGTATCACACCTATGCAGCTTCTTTCAGAGCTATCGAGCAGGGATTTAATCTAGTTCGTTCAGCTTCGCGTGGGTTATCGGCTTCTTTCAATTATAAAGGAGAAGTTTTATCATATCAGAATTATTTTAATACTAAAGATGCAATCTTTTATTCCGATGTGCCGATGAAGGGACAACACACTATCTATGCTGTTATAGGAGATTCATTAGCGTGGGCTAGTTTTCTCTTCTTTCTTTTAGTAAGTATTTTTGTTTTCAGAAAAAAGAAAAAGGCAGTATAAAAGACTAATTGTTGCAGCATACTGATGCAGCTTGGTGCTATTGGGTGCAGTTACAAACAATTCAGTGCGGTTCGGTGCAGATTAGTGCACTTGGAATCATATAAGTGCAACCTAGTGCCATCCGATGCAAGTTCGATATTAATCTTGGTCAGACCACTTCTTCCAGATATCCGGTTGGTAGCCGAGGGTTACTTCTTTGCCATTCCTTACGATCGGTGTCTTGAATAGCAGAGGATCATTAAGTAATTCAGTTTCGATATCGTGAGTCATAAATTTTAAATTTCGCTCACGGTATCTTTTCCCTTCCGTATCAATTAAATCTTCTACGGTATAAACACGTTTGATGCTATCCAATTCTCCCGGAGAGATTCCCTTTTCGGCAAGATTTCTGAAATGATATGGAATTTTTCTTTCTTTAAAAAAGCGTTCGGTCTTTTTTGTATCGAAGCACTTAACCGTGCCAAATATCTGTATGTTCATAAAAATAATACTTTATTATAAATAATATTTTTTTCTAAAGGCTAACTATTAAGAGCAGCGAGTGAATCCTTAATTAAGTCTTCAATCTTTGCTTCGGGATCTTTATCCAGGCAAGCTCTCACTGCACGCTCGGCAATCTTTTGATTATAACCAAGATTAACTAACGCAGTAACAGCATCGTTACGAACTGTATAAGTTTTTAGCTGGGTGACGCTTTCCTCACCTAATTCAATTGAATGAGAAAGAGCATTGATTTTATCACGAAGTTCAATAATCATTCTCTCGGCGGTTTTTCTTCCTATTCCCGGTGTCGAAATAATTCGTGCTATATTTCCCGATGAGATTGCTTCTCTTAGATCGGGTAACTGAATACCGGAAAGAACACTCAAAGCAACCTTAGGTCCGATACCATTAACACTTATTAATAATTCGAACATCTCTTTTTCGGCAGTCGTAATAAAGCCATATAGATCAAGCGCATCTTCGCGAACATTTAGATAAGTAAAGAACGCCGCTTCGGTTTTGCCTTCAAGTTTTTCAAAAGTATTCAAGGAGATGTTCACTAAATATCCTACACCATTTACATCCACCAATACCTTATTCGGTTTTTTAGATAGAAATTTTCCTGATATGTAACCAATCATAAAATTACTCTCTCGGGATTAGCTTTTATAAAATCTTTCCAGCTCTTTGATTTAACTATACCGGAAAGAGACTTAAACGAATAACAGATAGCAACAGCGAGCGCATCTGTTTCATCGAATTTTATTTTGTCTATTTTAAGTGATAAAATTTTAGCAACCATAAATTGAACCTGCTCTTTAGTTGCCGCACCTTTTCCTGTAACAGATTTTTTTATTTCACGAGGTGAATATTCTTTTACGTTAAGTTTATTATGGACGGCTGCAAGGAGCGAAACACCCCTTGCATACCCAATCTTAAGAGCCGATTGAACGTTCTTATTAAAAAAAGCGGTCTCAATAGAAAATTCAGTCGGTTTGTATAATTTTATCTTCTCATCAATCGAATCATAAATCACTTCCAAACGATTAGCCATTTCATCTTTAGGAGGAATATTAATTATGCCCGAAGCAATATATTTTAATTCGTTGCCATTATAATCAACGACTCCGAATCCTGTAACTATTGTTCCGGGATCAATTCCTATTATTCTCATGTATTCGAATATCCTTTAGTCTCAATTGCGGAAATTGTTTTCCATCTTTAGTAATTATTTCTAAAGTATATACAATATCGAGAAGATCGCGGTCTTTATCAATAAACTCGATAAAATCACCAAGATTAAAACCGATCGAATCAAAAACTTTATCGCCCCCATTCTGTTTGAATGTAGCAATGAGGTGATTTGTACCTACAATGCGAGGTTGATAAACAAGAGAAACGCCCTCGCTAAGGAATACAGGTTTACTATTGCCCGGTCCAAATGGTGAAAATTGATTCAAGATTCTGAAAAATTTAGGTGTAATTTCGGAAAATACAAGTTTAGCATCAATAGAAATTTCCGGTATTACATCCTTTTGAGTCATAGATTTTTTGAGTGCAATATTAAACTCGGTTTTGAAGATATCTATCTTATCGATTTCAACAGCTAGTCCGGCAGCGGCTTCATGTCCGCCAAATTGAAGCAGAAGATGTTCGCATGCTTGAAGTGCTTCATAGATATTAAATCCTGGAATACTTCTTGCTGAACCTTTCGCCACTCCATCGATAGTCGTAAGCATCACCGATGGGCGATGATACCTTTCCACTAATCGAGATGCTACAATACCAATAACGCCGGGATGCCAATCATTATTATGCAGTACAATTCCTAGATCAGCGGCTAGATCATGTTCATCTTCCACTAATTTAAGTGCTTCGCCGAAAGTTTTTTCATCTATTCTTCTTCGAGCCGTATTTTCACCTTCAAGTACGGAGGCTAATTCCATTGCTCGCTTTGGATCGGTAGTAGTGAAAAGTTCCACCGCTCTATTTGCATCGCCTAATCTTCCGACCGCATTGATGCGCGGTGCGATTGTAAAAACTATCTGACCGGCGGATAAATTGCCCGGCTCAATCTTAGCAGATTTTAGAAGAGCCAAAATTCCGGGACGTGGGTTTGCATTAATTAAATCAAGCCCTTCACGCACTAAAGTTCTATTTTCATCTACAAGAGGAACGATATCAGCCGCTCCTGCTAATGCAACAAGATCGAGATACTTTAATGGCAGTGATTTTTTTCCAATACGTGCGCCGACTGCTCTTGCTAATTTAAAAGCTACACCTGCGCCTGAAAGATGTTTAAATGGGTAATTGCATCCCGGTTTAATAGGGTCTAATATTGCAAAAGCAGGGGGTAATACATCTTTTGCTTGATGATGATCGCATACAACCGTATCGATTCCTAATTCATTTCCATACACAATTTCTTCAACAGCCGTAATGCCGCAATCGACCGATATAATTAAAGAAGTATTTTTTTCTTTAATTATATCAATACTCATTTTGGAAATTCCGTAACCTTCGGTAATTCTATTTGGAATATAAGTGAATACATCGGCTCCAAGTTCTTTTAGAAATAGATACATTAATGCAGCAGAACAAGTGCCATCAACATCATAATCACCATAGACGCAGATTTTTTCATTATCGGTTAGAGCTTTCAAAACGCGGGCGGAGGCTATTGCCATTCCATCCATTAGATATGGATCGTGTAATAGATCCAATGAAGGACGGAAATATGATTTTGCTTCAAAGAAATTCGTAACCCCTCTTTGAATTAAAAGAGCGGCGAGCGAATTGGAAATATTCAGACTATCGGCTAAAGCCAATACCGATTTTTCGTCGGGAATATTTTTTATTCTCCAGCGGGTTTTTTGCATATCGTTTTCCGCAGTAAAGAATAAGTGAGTCCAAGCAAATAAGCCGAATTCTGTTGCCTTCGATTAAGAAGGTGGCAATTATTTATCTTGTTACATTATTACTAATGCAATCAAAGCGATCTACCCAAAGAGACAGCAAAGCGAACCACTTTGTATCTTGCTAAAAGCAAAATAGCTCTTCTTACATGACCTTGCTCCGGAGTGTGGTTTACCTTGATCCTTATAAAAAGGACTCCCAAAGGGACCTCTCCCGTTACCGAGAAAGCGGTAGGCTCTTACCCTGCCTTTTCACCCTTACCAATAGACTATCAATGAACAGATACCATCGGTATCCTATCACGTCTTTCTAAATTTGGCGGTATTTTCTGTGGCACTTTCCGTAACTTAAGAAACCGAAGTTTCTTAGCTCCCGGGTGTTACCCGGCACCTTGTTCTGTGGAGTTCGGACTTTCCTCTATTCAATCAGTCTCCCGTTGAATAGCAATTGCCTTGCTTGGACCATCTTGTTCTTATACTTATTTTATTTATTATTCATTAATTATTAATGAAATGAATATAATAAAAAAAAGTAGTTCTTGCATCAAAAAAAGAATTGACCACTTTGATGGAGTACTTTGGGATGTAATTATTAGTTAAGTTTAAAATAAAGCGAAATTTGATTCTAAGGAGTCCGTTGGCATAATAATCATGAGAGTTGCTCTAAAGTTATGTATTAATTGCTCATCAAATCGCGAATAAGACGCAGATTGGGAGATTTTGTGCCTGAAAGAGTTATTTTTAGTATGGCTGTGAGTGGTACAGATAGGAACATTCCCACTATTCCCCAGATATATCCCCATACGATTAATGATATTAAGATAACTATTGGGTTTATTCCAAGACTGCTTCCAAATATTTTCGGTTCTAAGATATTACCGATTATATTTTGAATCACTATCATTATCCCGAGTATTAATAATGTATAACCAAATGAATCGAATTGTATAAGCGACATTAACGCAGGGAAAAGTACCGCTATAATTGAACCAAAATTTGGTATGAAATTAAGAATTACAGTCAATAAAGCCCAGATAAAAAAGAATTTTACATTAAACATGTATAAAACAAAACCTATGATAGTACCGGTAACAAGACTGATTAAAAATTTAGTAAGTATATATTTTTGGACCTGATGGATAATGTGATTAAACGTGTCTTTAATGTTAAATACTTCTGTCGGATTTTCTTCTTGTTTTTGAAGGTCTTTCTCTTCAAATCTATTTTTCAATGCCTCATAAATTTTATCATGCCCGCTGCTGATAAAAATAAAAAAGAATAAAACTAAACCTACGGTTGTAATAAATGAAAGTGTGGTATTAAGGAAACCACCGGCAATTGAAGAGACATTGATCATCAAAAAAAGTTGATCAATTTGAAAATCAGTATAAGCTTTGTCTTTTACTCCAAAAGATATTGCCGCATTGCTTACTATATGATTTATTTTAGTTATATATAAGGGGAGCTCTTGATTTATTTGAAATACAGATCCAAAAACTAAACGAGATAAACCCCAAATTATTAATGCCATTAAAATAACATCACAAATGATTGTTACTGCTTGTGGAATTTTTTTCTTTTCAAAATAAACATTAACGGGATGGAAAATAAAAAATAGGAAATAGGCAATTACAAATGGAATAAATAACGCCTGAAGTTCTTTTAGAACAGCAAGAATAAAGATTATGCCGATTACCGAGACGAAGAATTTTACAACACTATCGTAGTTTTGCCTTTCCATTTTATCCAAATTTAATATGTAAAATATATACAAATATTTTACCAATTTTAAGACTTATTCATAATAAAGAATAATAGAAATTAGTTTGGCAGAATTTTTGCATGTAAGAAGTAAAAATGTAAAAATAATCAGTAGAAAGTATAGGATTTTACATTATTTTAGCAATATACTTAAAAGTAGGTATTGATTTTGAGTCATTTAAGTAAGATAAATTCCCCATTCAGAAAATTTTACCTGGTAATTTTTTCATTCGGCATAATTTTGGCGGTCGCTTTTGCGGTTAGCCTGCTAATGGGAGTTCGCTTAAATAATAATTACTCAGTGCTGTTTGATGCCAGCATAGAAATGAAGATGAATCTTGCCCAGTCTAAAATCCTATTGCTTAAAAATATCGAAACAAAAGATGAGGAATCTGTTAAGCAAGCTTGGGAGCATCTTGAGTTAGTCAATTTTTATAATGAAAAACTTAAAAAAGAAAAAAACTCATTAGACCTACTCTTTAACATTTCAGGCAGCGAATCAATAAAAAAAGATACCGAAGAATTACAATCTCTTTTAATTCGTTTTCGCACACTTTCTAACTCATTAAGTGAAGGAGGTAGTAATAATAGTTCTATTAAAAAAGAATGGAATGAAGTATATTCTTCAATATCAGACTTATCAGGTAGAATCGATAATCAATTAAAAAACATTTTAAAAAGTGAATCGAAAGTATTTTCTTACATTCAGCTTGGGTTGATGATCGGAAGTTTATCATTAACCTTTATTGCAATTTTTGTTTTCTTCAAATATGAAAAACAGAAAAATTTATATGATAAAGATATTAGTTCGGCGAAAGAGGATTTAAAAAGAAAAACCTTCGAGAAGAAAAAAACCGAAACTGCTTTAATAGAAAGTGAAAGGAAATTAAGCACTCTAATCGGGAATCTTCCCGGGATTGTTTATCGTTCTGCAAATGATCCGAATTATCGAATGGAATATATTAGCGATGGATGTCATAGAATAACCGGATATAAAGCGGAAGAATTAACTGATAGTCGAGTAATATCTTATGGCGATTTAATACATACCGAAGATAAACTGCGAGTATGGCATACAATTCAACATGCAGTAGAATCGCGTAAACCATATCAATTAATGTATAGAATAAAAACATTAAAAGGATTTGAGAAGTGGGTTTACGAACAGGGGATGGGAATCTTTTCTGCGAATGATGATTTAATTGCCTTAGAAGGATTTATCACTGATATCACTGAACAAAAAACAATTCAAGATCAGCTCGCCCTGCAAAGCACAGCTTTGGAGGTGGCGGACAACGCAATTGTTATTACAGATAAAGATGGTATGATTCAATGGATTAATAGCGCATTTACTAAATTAACCGGTTACACCTCAAAAGAAGCATTAGCAAAAAAAACAAACATATTGAAATCGGGAATGCAAAATAGTGATTATTATGAATTGATGTGGAGTACGATTTTAACAGGTGAGACTTGGAAGGGAGAAATAAGAAATAAGAAGAAAGACGGTACTCTATATGACGAAGAGATGGTTATTACACCGGTAAAAAATAGTGAAGGCAAGATTTTAAATTTTGTAGCAATTAAACAAGATATAACACAAAGGAAAGCCGCCGAAAAAGCATTAATCGATAGCGAAACACGATTCAGAAGTTTATACGAAAATTCTGCCCTAGGTATTTATAAAACAAATACTTCAGGCGAGATAACAATGGCTAATAAAGCATTGATTAATATGCTTGGATTCCATTCTTTCGATGATTTAGCAATAAATAAAACAGAAAGTTTTTATATAGATATTTCATCTAAGGAAAAGTTTTCTTCATTGATAGAAAAGAACGAAAAAGTAATTGGTTTTGAATCCGAATGGCGAAAGAAAAATGGAGAAAGAATCTTCGTTAGAGAAAGTAGCCGTGCTATTAAAAACGAAAGAGGTGAAGTTGAATCTTATGAAGGTTCTATTGAAGATATTACCGAACGCAAGCGTGCCGAGAAAGCAATAATTGATGCAAAAATCAGAGCCGAGAAATCGGATAAACTAAAGACTGAATTTCTTTCGCAAATATCGCACGAGATTAGAACCCCGTTAAATGTAATTGTCAATTCATCCACTTTTCTTAAAGAGGAATTGGGAGTAGAATTAAGCGAAGATAATATTACAATTGTGGATGCAATCTTAGAAGAGAGCAATAGAATAATGCGTACCGTTGAATTAGTCCTTGATATGAGTGAGCTTACTACCGATACTTATATATATAATGAAGAAGTATTTGATCTTAAAAACGTAGTAATTCAAAAACTTTATGAAGGATTTATTCCTCTTGCAAATAAGAAAAAATTACTCTTTTCTTTGGAATCCAAGAGCAAATCCACGATTATTGCAGGAGATAATTATTCATTGAGACGAGTATTTATGCACCTTATCGAGAATGCAATTAAATTTACCGAAAAGGGAAAAGTACAGATACTCATTGAAGATATTTCCACCGATTCATTCTTTGTTCAAATAGCAGATACGGGAATTGGTATGTCCCCCGAATATATGCAAAACCTATTTACTCCTTTTCTGAAAGAGGAAGTGGGATATACAAGGAGATACGAGGGTAATGGACTCGGACTTGCATTGGTAAAAAAATATTGTGATCTCAATAATGCAGTTGTCAAGGCACATAGTGTAAAAGATAAGGGTACTGTTTTTCGTATTATATTTAATAGGCACTAATTACGTTTAGTAACAGTTGTTCAATTCTCTTTAGGCGATCTGATAATGCCGTGTTTGATTAATGATTTAACGGCATCCCTTATTATATATTGATAAACCCAATAAGTATATTCTTT
>Ga0209643_1000795_pt1 | contig 40499 bp, 31 predicted proteins | sample AutmiccBRH37_all_FD_187383 | JGI IMG/M metagenome (GOLD analysis project Ga0209643, IMG submission 187383) | Deep subsurface microbial communities from Mt. Terri, Switzerland - Autotrophic microbial communities BRH/37_all (SPAdes) (version 2) | ecosystem: Environmental > Aquatic > Deep...
CCCCGCCATACTGGAGCGGGCGCAGGCCAAGGGCATCCCCAATTTCCACATCTTCGGCGAGGTCTATGACCATGATCCGGCGGTCACGGCGCGGTTCACCAAGGTCGACGACTATCCCGCCGTGCTGGACTTCCCCTTCCAGAAAACCGCTGTCGACGTCGCCTCGGGCAAGGCCGGGACCGACGCCCTGGCCAAGCTGTTCGCCGCCGACGCCCTCTATGCCGAAGGCGCGGACACCGCCGCTATCCTGCCGACCTTCCTGGGCAACCACGACATGGGCCGGGCCGGCTTCTTCGTGAAACAGGCCAACCCCAACGCCGATGACGCCGAACTGCTGGCGCGCGTGAAACTGGCCCACGCCTTGATGATGTTCAGCCGCGGCGTTCCGACCCTCTATTACGGCGACGAACAGGGGTTCGCCGGCGCCGGGGGCTATGGAAACTCGCGCCAGGACATGTGGGCCAGCCGGACGCCGGCCTATGCCTCCGAGGTTCCGCTGGGCGGCCGTCATGAGGCCTATTCGACCGAGGCGCCGCTGTACCGCGCCATCGCCGAAATGGCCCGTATCCGCGCGGCCGAGCCGGCCCTGCGTCACGGCCGTCAGGTGGTCCGCACCGCCGGCGACGCACCCGGCCTGTTCGCCGTCTCCCGCCTCGACGACGCGGGCGGCGAGACCCTGGTTCTGTTCAATTCCTCGACCGCCCCTGTCACGGCTCAGGTTGAGGTGGAGCCCGCCTCGCTGCGGTGGCAGTCTGTTCGCGGCGACTGCGCGGCCCAGGCTTCGGCGCCGGCCAGCTACGCCGTCCGTATCGCCCCTCTCGACTATCTGATCTGCAAGAGCACGCCACAGTGAACGCCCACACCCTCGACCTCGCGACCGCCGCCCAGCCGGCGACCGCCCATCACGAATGGTGGCGGGGCGCGGTGCTGTACCAGATCTATCCGCGCAGCTTCGCCGACGCGAATAACGACGGCGTCGGCGACCTGAAGGGGATCACCGACCATCTGGACCATGTCGCCTCTCTGGGCGTGGACGGGATCTGGCTGTCGCCGTTCTTCACTTCGCCGATGAAGGACTTCGGCTACGACGTCGCCGACTATTGCGACGTCGATCCGATCTTCGGGACCCTGGCCGACTTCGACGCCCTGGTCGCGCGCGCTCATGCGCTGGGGCTGAAGGTCGTCATCGACCAGGTCTTCTCCCACACTTCGGACGAACACGCATGGTTCCTGGACAGCCGCGCATCGCGGACCGGGCCGCACGCCGACTGGTACGTCTGGGCCGACGCCAAGCCCGACGGCTCGCCGCCGTCGAACTGGCAGTCAGTGTTCGGCGGGCCCGCCTGGACCTGGGACGCGCGTCGCGGCCAGTATTACATGCACAATTTCCTGGCCTCCCAGCCCCAGCTGAACGTGCGCAATCCGGCGGTGCAGGACGCCCTGATCGCGGCGGCGCGGTTCTGGCTGGACCGGGGGGTGGACGGCTTCCGCCTGGACGCCATCAACTTCGCCATCCACGACCTGAAACTGACCGACAATCCGCCGATCAACGACGGCAAGAAGCGCACCCGGCCGTTCGACTTCCAGGACAAGATCAACAATCAGAGCCAGCCGGAGATCATCGGCTTCCTGAACCGTATCCGCGCCCTGACCGACAGCTATGAGGGCCGGTTCACCGTCGCCGAGGTCGGGGGCGACCACGCCGACCGGGAGATGAAGGAATATACGGCCGGGGACGACCGGCTGCATTCGGCCTATGGCTTCCTCTACCTGTACGCCGACACGCTGAAGAGCGAACTGGTGGCCCAGGGCGAGACCATGTGGCCGGATCAGCAGGGCGAGGGCTGGCCGTCCTGGACCTTCTCGAACCACGACGCCCCGCGCGCCGTATCGCGCTGGTCCCAGGGCCGCGACCCGAAGGCCTTCGCCGAGATGGCCCTGCTGCTGCTGGTCTGCCTGCGCGGCAACGTCTTCGTCTATCAGGGCGAGGAACTGGGCCTTCCCCAGGCCGAGGTGCCGTTCGAACGGCTGGTCGATCCCGAGGCCATCTCCAACTGGCCCCAGACCCTGGGCCGCGACGGCGCCCGCACCCCCATGCCCTGGCATGCGGCCCAGACCAACGCCGGCTTCTCGACCGTCGAGCCCTGGTTGCCCGTCGATCCCCGACACCTGGCCCTGGCCGTGGACGCCCAGGAGGCCGATCCGGCCTCGACGCTTCAGGTCGCCCGTCGCCTGATCGGCCTGCGCCGCGAGCATCCGGCGCTGCGCCACGGCGGCATGGCGCCGATCGAGACCCACGGCCTGCTGGTCTTCGAGCGTCAGGAGCGGGGCGGATCGCAACAGCGGCTGCTGTGCGTCTTCAACCTGAGCCACGAGACCGCCGACTGGAGCCCGCCCGCGGGAGCGACCCGGATCGAGGCGATCAACTGGACCGAGGCGGACGGCGCCGCCCTGCCTCCGCTGGCCGGCCTGGTCTTCAGCCTGGCATGAGGCCGTCAGCCGCCACAGGTCTCGCGCACGATCAGATCGGTCGGAACCCGTTCCGACCGGCCGGCGGTCGCGCCCCCGTGGTCGAGCAGTTTGGACACCATCAGCCGTCCGGCCTTCATCGTGTCCTGGGCGATGGTGGACAGGGCCGGGCGCGAGTAGCGGCTGAACGGCACATTGTCGAAGCCGATGACCGAGACGTCGCCGGGCACGGTCAGTCCGGCGTGCTCCAGCGCCCGCACCGCGCCCAGCGCGATCTGGTCCGACGCCGCCACCACCCCGTCGAAGGCGACGCCGCGACGGACCAGTGCGTCGACAGCCGCCTCGGCGGATTCGACCTCGAAATGGGCGGGAACGATCAGGTCCGCATCCACCGCGATGCCCGCCGTCTCCAGGGCCTCCAGATAGCCGCGGTGCCGCTGCATGGCCTCGGGCGGGTCCAGGTCGCCCAGGAAGACGATACGTTGTCGGCCCAGCCGGGCCAGGTGCGAGGTCGCGCGTCGGCCGCCCGAAAAATTGTCCGAGCCGATGGAGCAGTAGTCCTGCTCCGCCAGGTCCGCGCCCCAGACGACGAAGCGATGGTCGCCCGCCGCCAGACGGTTGAAGGCGCCGTGCAGGCTGGACTGGCCCAGGAAGATGACGCCGTCGGCGCGGCTGGTGTTCATCGCCGCCGCCAGTTCGTCATAGGTGGCCGGCGAGATATGGCTCATCAGCAGGTCGCAGTCGCGCTCGCGCGCCGCCTCCCCCACCCCGGCCAGAAGCTCCAGGAAGAAGGGGTCGGAAATCCGGCCCTCGCGCCCCTGCGGACGCGGCGTCACCAGGGCGATGGTGCCCTGGGCCCCGATGGGGCCGGCCGGCATGTAGCGGCGGAACGGATAGTCGTGCTCCTTCGCCAGCTTCCAGATCAGCTGTTTGGTGCGATCGTTGACGGCGGGGCTGTCGTTCAGCGCCCGCGAGGTCGTGGCGACCGACACGCCGGCCAGGCGCGCAATGTCTTCAAGTCGGGTGGTCTTGCGGCTCAAGGTCGCGGGTCCTCGAAGCAGTCTGTCGTGACTGCAAATTTTTCTGCAAACATTTCAGCCACCGTTCGCGGCGGTTGGCAAGAGGCGGCGTAACGGAGTTCACATGATGAAGCGCAGATCCTTCCTGGCCCTCGGCGGCGCCTCGATCCTGGCCTTCGGCGCCACCGGCGTCCGGGCCCAGACCAGCCCGGTCCACGCCCGCGCCAGCTCGCCCGGCGGGGTGCTGACAGTCGAGGCCTTCACCGACAACGACGGCCGACCGATGTATTCGGTCATGCGTCAGGGGCGGGTCGTCGTGGCCCCGTCCAAGCTGGGCTTCCTGCTGACCGACGCCCCGGCGCTGGAGCGCGGTCTGGCCGTCGCCGCCGGCCAGCCGATCACGTTCGACGAGACCTGGGAGCAGCCGTGGGGCGAGCGGCGCTTCATTCGCAACCACTACAACGAATGGCGGGTCGGCTATGTCGAGACCGGCGCCCTGGGCCGCCGCGTGGACGTGGTCTTCCGCCTGTATGACGACGGTCTGGGCTTCCGCTACGAGTTCCCGGATCAGCCCGGCCTGAAGACGGTCCGCATCGGCTCCGAGATCACCGAGTTCAACCTGGCCGAGGACGGCGAGGCCCTGTGGTGCCCGGCCTGGGAATGGAACCGCGAGGAATATCTGTACAGCCGCACGCCGATCAGCGCGGTCGGCAGCGCCCAGACCCCGATGACGGTCAAGGGCCAGTCCGGCCTGCACGTCTCGATCCACGAGGCCGCCTGCATCGACTACGCCGGCATGAACCTGCGCCGGTCGGAGGGGACGAGGTTCCGCGCCCAGCTGACGCCCGGCCTGACCAACGCCGCCGTGGTGCGCCAGGCGCCGTTCAACAGCCCGTGGCGGACGCTACAGGTGTCGGACAGCGCCGCCGGCCTGATCGACTCCAGCCTGATCCTGAACCTGAACGAGCCCAACAAGCTGGGCGACGTGTCGTGGTTCAAGCCGATGAAATATGTCGGCGTCTGGTGGGAGATGCACCTGGAGCTGAAGAGCTGGAACTCGGGTCCGAAGCACGGCGCCACGACCGAGAACACGATCAAACATATCGATTTCGCGGCCAAACACGGCTTCGGCGGGGTTCTGGTCGAGGGCTGGAACAAGGGCTGGGACGGCCAGTGGTTCGCCAACGGCTCGGACTTCAGCTTCACCGAATCCTATCCCGACTTCGACATCGAGGCGGTGTGCGCCCATGCCCGGTCCAAGGGCGTGCAACTGATCGGCCACCACGAGACGGGCGGCAACGCCTTCCACTACGAGCAACAGCTCGAACCGGCCATGGCCCTGTACGAACGGCTGGGCGTTCACTCCGTCAAGACCGGCTATGTCGCCGACGCCCAGGGCGCGCGCGTCGCCGGACCGGACGGCCGGATGGTCATGGCCTGGCACGAGAGCCAGGCGATGGCTCAGCACCACATGCGCGTGGTCGAGGCCGGCGCCCGGCACAAGGTGGCGATCAACGCCCACGAGCCGTTCAAGGATACCGGCCTGCGCCGCACCTATCCGAACATCATCAGCCGCGAAGGTCAGCGGGGCATGGAATATTCGGCCTGGGGGAACCCCGGCAATCCGCCCGAGCACGAGCCGAACCTGGTCTTCACCCGCCTGCTGGCCGGGCCGATGGACTATACGCCCGGCATCTTCGGCATGGAGACGCGCAGCCCCGGCGGCGTGCAGACGACCTGGGCCAAACAGCTGGCCCTCTATGTCGTCATCTACAGCCCGATCCAGATGGCGGCGGACCTGTTGGTCAATTACGAGGCCAATCCCGCGCCGTTCCAGTTCATCAAGGACGTGCCGGTCGACTGGGCCGAAACCCGGGTGCTGGCGGCCGAGATGGGCGACTACGTCGCCATCGCGAGGAAGGATCGGGCGTCGGACGTCTGGGCCCTGGGCGCCATCACCGACGAACATCCGCGCGTCCTGACCGCGCATCTGGACTTCCTGGACGACGGCCGCCGCTACCGGGCCGAAATCTATCGCGACGGTCCCGAGGCCGACTATCGCGGCAAGCGCGAGGACATCATCATCGAACAGCGTGAAGTGACCTCGGCCGACGTCCTGACCCTGGCCCTGGCGCCCGGCGGCGGCCAGGCCATCCGCTTCGTGCCGATTGGACGCACGCGTCGATGAGCAGCGCGACGCCCGAACCCCTCCACGCCCACCGCCCGCGCCTGTCCGGCCTGGCGATCTGGAACATGTGCGTCGGCTTCTTCGGCATCCAGATCGGCTTCGGCCTGCAGAACGCCAACACCAGCCGGATCTTCCAGACCCTGGGCGCCGAGGTGGATTCGCTGGCCATCCTGTGGATCGCCGCGCCCCTGACGGGCCTGCTGGTCCAGCCGATCATCGGCCATTTCAGCGACAAGACCTGGACCCGGTTCGGACGTCGCCGCCCCTATTTCCTGGTCGGGGCCATACTGACGACCCTGGCCCTGATCGCCATGCCCAACAGCCCCAGCCTGTGGTTCGCCGCAGCCATGCTGTGGATCATGGACGCCTCGATCAACATCACCATGGAGCCGTTCCGCGCCTTCGTCGGCGACAATCTGCCCGAGGAACAGCGCACCGCCGGCTATGCGATGCAGAGCTTCTTCATCGGGGCGGGGGCCGTCTTCGCCTCGGTCCTGCCCTGGCTGCTGTCGAACGTGTTCGGCGTGGTCTCGACGGCGGCCGAGGGGGTCGTGCCCCTGTCGGTCAAGATCGCCTTCTATGTCGGGGCCATCGGCCTGTTCTCGGCCGTGCTGTGGACCGTGCTGTCGACCAGGGAATACAGCCCCGAACAGATCGCCGCCTTCGAACGCGCCAAGCTGGCCGCCCTGGGGGCCCCCGCCGCCGAGGAGGGGCCCGAGGCGCCGGCCCGCAGCGTCCAGGCCTGGATGGCCTCGGGTCTGGTCTGCGCCGTGCTGGGCGGCCTGGGCTTCGTGCTGATCGGCGCCCTGGACCTGGAGAAGGAACTGCTGGTCCTGGCCGGCTTCTTCGCCGGTTTCGGCCTGTTGCAGATCGCCGTGGGGATGATGCAACGCCGCCGCATCGTCAACGCCGCCACCGAAATCCTGAACGACATCTTCCGCATGCCCGAGACGATGCGCGGCCTGGCGGTGGTGCAGTTCTTCAGCTGGTTCGCCCTGTTCGCCATGTGGATCTACACCACGGCCGCCGTGACCAGCGTGCACTACGGAACCACCGACACCACCTCGACCGCCTATGCCGCCGGGGCCGACTGGGTGGGCGTGCTGTTCGGGGTCTATAACGGCGTGGCGGCCCTGGCCGCCTTCCTGCTGCCCCAGCTGGCCCGTCGCATCGGGCGAAAGGGCGCCCACGCCGTCATGCTGATGTTCGGGGCGGCGGGCCTGTTCGGCGTCTTCGCCATCCGCGATCCGGCCCTGCTGTGGCTGCCGATGATCGGGGTCGGCTTCGCCTGGGCCTCGATCGTCTCCATGCCCTACGCCATCCTGTCGGCGGCGGTGCCGGACCGGAAGATGGGCGTCTATATGGGCGTCTTCAACATCTTCATCGTGGTGCCCCAGCTGCTGGCCGCCACGGTCCTGGGCCTGATCCTGAAGACCCTGTTCGACGGCCAGGCCATCTGGGCCCTGGTCCTGGGCGCCGCCGCCTTCGTGCTGGCGGCGATCAGCGCCCTGCTGGTCCGGGAGCACCGCGCATGAACCGGCGCGGTCTGCTGGCCCTGATGGCCGCCTTGCCCTTCGCGAACGCCGCGCAGGCCCAGATCGCGGGCGGGCGTCTGGTCGTTCACGACGACCTGACCCTGGTCCACGCCGCGCCGCGCAAGATCTCGGTCTGGCTGCCGCCCGGCTATGAGGCGTCGGACCAGGCCTATCCGGTCCTCTACATGCACGACGGCCAGAACCTGTTCGACGCCGCCACGGCCAACTTCGGCGAATGGGGCGTGGACGAGCATCTGCAGCGACTGATCGCCAATGGTCAGGTCCGGGCGCCCATAGTGGTGGGGGTCTGGAACACCGACCTGCGCCTGAGGGAATATGTCCCCGCCGATCTGATCGCCGCCCTGCCCGACGACATGCGGGCGGATGTCCAGGCCATCTATGGCGGCGCGCCCCTGTCGGACGGCTATGTCCGTTTCCTGGCCGAGGAGCTGAAGCCCTTCATCGACCGGACCTATCGCACCCTGCCGGATCGCGACGACACGACGGTCAGCGGGTCCAGCATGGGCGGGCTGATCTCGATGTATGCGGTGATGAAGCGGCCGGACGTGTTTTCCGCCGCCGCCTGCCTGTCGACCCACTGGCCGTTGAAGGTCGAGGGGCTGCAGGCCGGAGCCCAGCTGGACGCCTGGCGCGAGCGGCTGGTCGCCGCCTGGACCGGCGTGATCGAACGCGGCCTGCCGGCGCCGGGTTCGCACCGCTTCTATTTCGACCGGGGCGACGAGACGCTGGATCAGTTCTACGCCGCCTTCCAGGGTCAGGTGGACCAGACCTTCCGTCGTCGCGGCTACGGCCCCGGCGATTTCCGAAGCCTGGTCTTCCCCGGCGCCCAGCACAACGAGGCCTCCTGGAACAGCCGCCTCGACGTGCCCCTGACCTTCCTGCTTTCCCCCGTCCCCCAAGAGGAGGCGCGTCATGCGTAACCTGAAATCCTTCTGCCTCGCCGGCGCCGCCGGCCTGGCCTTCGCCTCGGCCGCGACGGCGCAATCGGTCGCCCCCGGCGCGCCCGGCGACCTGCCGACCTGGTCCAGCGCGGCCAAGACCGGCGCGGGCGCGTCCTATGAAGCCTATGTCGATGGCCAGTACCGCGACGGCGGTCCGACCGGCGCGGTGTCCAAGGTGTGGTTCTCCATCGCCGACGGCGTCCTGACCGAGACCATGTACGGCCTGATCCACGAGGCCCAGATCAAGGCCTTGCGCTTCGCCCTGGTCACGCCGGAGGGTCTGGCCCTGGAAGGGACCGACACCACCGAACGGACCGAATACCTGCACACGGACGCCGAGGGCCGCCCACTGTCGCCGGCCTACAGGGTCACGACGCGCGACAAGGCGGGCCGGTTCGAGATCCAGAAGCTGATCTTTACCGATCCCGACCACAACGCCCTGGTGCTGCGCGTCACCATCACGGCCCTGAGCGGCGAGGTGACCCCGTATCTGCTGCTGGAGCCGCACATCGCCAACACCGGCGTCGACGACCACGGCGCGGTGACGACCCAGGGCTTCCACGCCTGGGAAGGCGACACCCATCTGGTGCTGAAGCCCAGCGAGGCCTTCACCGCCGCCAGCGTCGGCTTCGTCGGCGCGTCGGATGGCCTGACCGACCTGAAGGACGGCAAGCTGGACTGGACCTACGCCTCGACCGGCGAAACCGCCGGCAACACGATGATGACCGGCGCCCTGCCGAGCCTGCGCATGGGCCAGAGCGTCAAGCGCGACTTCGTCATCGGTTTCGGCGACAGCGCGGCGTCGGCTGAAGCCGCAGCAGACGGCGCCTTCGCCACCGGTCTGGACGAGGTCCTGGCCCGTTTCAACGGCGAGGGCGATCGCATGGGCTGGGAGGATTATGTCGCCTCCCTGACCGAACTGCCGCGCATCGCGCAGCAGGCGACCGACGGCGGCAAGCTGGCCTATGCCTCGGCCCTGATGCTGAAGGTGCAGGAGGACCGCACCCACGCCGGCGCCCTGATCGCCTCGCTGTCCAATCCGTGGGGCGACACGGTGGACGCCTCCAAGTCCTCGACCGGCTACAAGGCCGTCTGGCCGCGCGACTTCTATCAGGTGGCCATGGCCCTGGCGGCCCTGGGCGACAAGGCGACGCCGATGGCCGCCTTCAACTATCTGCCCCAGGTCCAGGTCGGTCCGAACACGCCCGGCAACACCGGCGTCGGCGGCTGGTTCCTGCAGAAGACCCACGTCGACGGCGAACTGGAATGGGTCGCGGTCCAGCTGGACCAGACGGCCATGCCGATCATGCTGGGCTATCGCCTGTGGAAGATGGGCTGGCTGTCCGACGCCCAGATGACCGAACGCTATGACGCCATGCTGAAGCCGGCGGCCGACTTCCTGGTCGACGGGGGCAAGGTCGGCCTGTTGTGGAACGACGCCGAGATCAAGCCGCCCTTCACCCAGCAGGAACGCTGGGAAGAGCAGCAGGGCTATTCGCCGTCCACCACAGCGGCCGTCGTCGCCGGTCTGACGGTGGCGGCCGAGATGGCCCGCGCCTCAGGCGATACGGCCGGGGCGATGCGCTACCAGGCCGCCGCCGACCGCTACGCCTCCAAGATCGAAGACCGGATGTTCACCACCAACGGCGACTTCGGCGATGGTCGCTACTACATCCGCATCACCCAGAACGAGACCCCCAACGACAAGGCCCCGATCGGCGCCGCCAACGGCCAGATCGCCCCGGCCGAGGATCGGGTCGTGGACGGCGGCTTCCTGGAACTGGTGCGCTATGGCGTGCGCAAGGCCGACGATCCGCACATCCTCGCCACCCTGCCCGTCTATGACGACCAGTCGCTGGAGGACCTGTACCGGGTCCGCTACGACTTCGGTCCAGAGGGGGACAAGACGCCGGGCTGGCGCCGTTATGGCGTCGACGGCTATGGTGAGGATCACGTCACCGGCGCCAACTACGGCGTCGGCGGCGAGATGAGCCCGGGCCAGCGCGGCCGGGTCTGGCCCTTCTTCACCGGCGAGCGCGGCCATTATGAACTGGCCCGCGTGAGCGTGAACGGGACGCCCTCGGCCGCCGACATCGCCGCCATCCGCCAGACCTATGTGCGCGGCATGGAGCGGTTCGCCAACGACGGGCTGATGCTGGCCGAACAGGTCTGGGACGGGGTCGGCGACCCGACCGCCCACGACTACGCCCTGGGCCAGAACACCGACTCGGCCACGCCCCTGGCCTGGACCCACGCTGAATATCTGAAGCTGCTGCGGTCGCTGGCTGACGGCAAGGTCTGGGACCGTTACGATCCGGTCGAAAGCCGATACGCCCGCTGATACAAAAAAAGGCCCGGGAGATCGCTCTCCGGGGCCTTCTTAATTCAGGGAAGGAAGCGATCAGAACGCCAGTTTCAGGGCGCCGACCACGCGGCCCTCGGCGATGGTGACATCGTCCACGTCGGTGTCGTGATAGCGCACGTCGAGCGCCAGATTTTCGGTCAGGGCATAGGCGACGCCGACGTTCCAGGTCACATAGTCGTCGCTGACGTCCAGCCATTGCTGGCCCACGGCGCCCGAGATCGTCCACCGTTCAGCGGGGGCGAAGGCGGCGTTGACCTCAGCATAGGTCGCCGCCTCGTCCGCGCCGAAGAAGTCGGGCGAATAGAAGACGGCGCCGCCGATGGTGGCGGGTCCGACGGCGCGGGACGCCGCAGCCTTGAACTCCACATAATTGTAGTCCGCCTCGTCCGGCTCGCCGGGATAGAGGTAGCCGACCACGCCGACGTCCAGCGCGAAGCCGCCGGCTTCGGTGCGGTAGCCGCCGTAGAGATCGACCTCTGCGTCGGTGTCATCCCCGAAATCGACGTTCGAGGCCCAGGCGCCGACATAGAAGCTGCCTGCGGTTATATCCACGCCGCCCTGGATGGCGGGATCTTCGTCGGTCTGGCTGAAGCCGCGGAAGACATAGTCGCTGAACACGCCGGCGTTGAAGGCGACTTCGACGTCGGACTGAGCCGAGGCAGGGGCCGCCAGACCGACGAGGCCCAGGGTCAGGGCCGCGGCGGCGGCGGTACCGAATAGTTTCACGCTCATACTGTATCCCCTTGTTTTGTTTGTTTGTTATGCCTCACCGGCACGAGCGCCGGAAAGTCGGGCGCGGCCGGCGGGCCGCGCCCTTTCCTTCAGTGTTCCAACGCCTCGCCGTGCAGCGACGTGTCCAGCCCGGCGGTTTCCTCCGCCTCGCTCACCCGCAGGCCCGTGGTGAACTTGCAGACGATGAGGATGATGAAGGTGCCGACCGCGCTGTAGGCGATAGTCCAGGCCAGGCCGATGGCCTGGGCGCCGACCGTGGCGTCCGCCGACAGGCTGTTGATCGCGGTGGTCGCGAACACGCCGGTCAGCAGGGCGCCGATCAGACCGCCGGCGCCATGGATGCCGAAGGCGTCCAGGGAGTCGTCGTAGCGCAGCAGCTTCTTGATCCAGACCGACGAGATATAGCAGACCGGTCCGGCGATCAGGCCGATGATCACGGCGCCCTTCGGATCGACGAAGCCGGCGGCCGGGGTGATGGCCACCAGACCAGCGACCACGCCCGACAGCATGCCGATCAGCGAGACCTTCTTCTTCTCGATCAGTTCGATCAGCTTCCAGGTCAGGGCGGCCGCTGCGGCGGCCAGGACGGTGTTCAGCAGGGCCACACCCATCAGCTCGTTGGCGGCGCCCGCCGAGCCGGCGTTGAAGCCGATCCAGCCGACCAGAAGCAGCGAGGCGCCGATCATGGTCAGGACCGGATTGTGCGCCAGGATCGGCTCGGACCCATAGCCCTTGCGACGCCCCAGGAAGATGGCGCAGACCAGACCCGCGACACCCGAGTTGACGTGGACGACCGCGCCGCCAGCGAAGTCCAGCACGCCCGCCGCGCCCAGGAAACCGCCGCCCCACACCCAGTGACAGATGGGCGCATAGATCAGCAGCGACCACAGGGCCGTGAACAGCAGCAGGCCGGAATATTTCATCCGCTCGGCGAAGGCGCCGGTGACCAGGGCCGGGGTGATGATGGCGAAGGTCATCTGGAAGGAGATGAACAGATATTCGGGGATGCCCGTCAGCAGGCTGTTGGCCGTGCCCAGGGTCACGCCGTTCAGGAACAGCATGTCCAGGCTGCCGACATAGGGTTGAAGCATCGGGTCGGCGTTGGCGCCGAAGGCGATGCTGTAGCCGGCGATGAACCAGACCAGCGAAACGACCGCGAAGACGCCGACCGACTGGGTGATGGTGGCGATGACGTTCTTGCGGCGGACCATGCCGCCGTAGAACAGGGCCAGACCCGGCAGGGTCATCAGCAGGACCAGGGCGGTCGAAGTGCCCAGCCAGGCCGTGCCAGCCCCATCCAGTTCCAGCGCGGACTGGTGGGCCAGAAGCGCCGGCGCGGCCTCCGCCGTCTGGGCGAAGGCGCCGCCCGCATAAAAGAGACCGATGGTCAGAAGCAGGAGCGCGGCGGCTCCCGGAAGTCGATTCCAGACACGCGACATAAGCAATTCCCCCTTGGCAATCTCGCAAGTGCGAAGGTTTTACTGCAATCGCATTTCGCGCAAGGGGCTTGGCCGTAAACGGTGCAACTTTCTTGCAACGGTTATTGATAAAAAGTTAAGCCCGGCATGATCGTTGCGCTTAAACGGCAAAATCCATCTCGCCTTTGCAAGAACGAACAGTGTTCGGAGCATGAAATTCAAGAGGCCGATTAGGCCTCGACCGGCTCAGGCCCAGTGCATCTGCACTCGATGCGCCGCCGCCCAGTGAATCGCCCGGATGGCGTCGACGACGGCTTCGGTCGCCGCGCGCGTGCCCAGAGCCCCGCCCAGGTCGGCGGTCATTGCCCCGGCGGCCAGAACGGCGGCGACGGCGGCCTCGATCGAATCGGCCTCGTCCTCCAGCTTCAGGCTGTGACGCAGCAGCAGGGCGGCCGACAATATGGTCCCGACCGGATTGGCCAGGTCCTGGCCGGCGATGTCGGGAGCCGAACCGTGGATCGGCTCGAACAGGCCCGGCCCTCCCGCGCCCAGCGAGGCCGACGGCAACAGGCCGATCGAACCGCCCAGCACCGAGATCTCGTCCGACAGGATGTCGCCGAACATGTTCTCGGTCAGGATGACGTCGTATTCGCGCGGCTTCCTGATCAGGTGCATGGCCATGGAGTCGACCAGGGCGTGCTCCAGCTCGATCTCGGGGAATTCCTCGGCGTGGATGCGGGTCACGACCTCGCGCCACAGACGGCTGGTCTCCATCACATTGGCCTTGTCGACCGAGGTCACCTTGCCGCGCCGTTGGCGGGCGGTCTGGAAGGCGGCGCGGGCGACCCGCTCGATCTCGACCACCGTATATTCGCACAGGTCGGTCGCGCCCTTGGCGTCCCGCGTCTTCTTGCCGAAATAGACGCCGCCGGTCAGTTCGCGGAAGACGATCAGATCGACGCCCTCGACGATCTCCTTCTTCAGCGGCGAGCGGTGGGCCAGAACCGGCGACACCTGCAACGGCCGCAGATTGGCGAACAGACCCATGGTCTTGCGGATGGCCAGCAGACCTTCTTCCGGCCGACGCTTGCCGCCGTCCCACTTGGGGCCGCCGACCGCGCCCAGCAGGACGGCGTCGGCGGCGACGCAGGCCGCGCGGGTCGCTTCCGGCAGGGGCTCGCCGGTCGCGTCGATGGCCGCCCCGCCGATCAGATGCTCGGTGAACTGGAAATGGTGGCCGTAGAAGTCGCCGATGACGGCCAGCACGTCGCGCGCGGCCCGCGTCACTTCGGGCCCGACGCCGTCGCCGGGCAGCAGGACGATATTATAGGTCTGGGGGGCGGCTTGGGTCATCGGACGGTCTCTTTCGAACGCTCGTAGGCTTCGATCTCTGGCAGGTTTGATTGCAGCCAGCCCAGGGTGTCCACCCCGTTAAGCAGGCACTCGCGCGCGAAGGATTCGACCTCGAACGGCACGGGCTGGGCATTGCCGCGACGGATCTGGCCGGCCTGGAGGTCGATCGTGACCGGCTGATCCGGCTGCGACGCCAGATCGTCCCACACCGCCTGGCTGACGACGATAGGCAAAAGACCGTTTTTCAACGCGTTAGATGTAAAAATGTCAGCGATCTCGGTCGAGATAACCGCCCGGAACCCATAGTCGTACAGCGCCCAGGGCGCGTGTTCGCGCGACGAACCGCAGGCGAAATTCCGGCCCGCCAGCAGGATCCGGTGCTCGGCCGGATCGATCCGGTTCAGGATAGCCTCGGGCTTTTCCGAACCGTCGGCCTCGTAGCGCCAGTCATGGAAGGCGGCCCTGCCCAGCCCCTCGCGCGTCGTCGTGGTCAGGAAGCGGGCGGGAATGATCTGGTCGGTGTCGATATTGGCCTGGCTGAGCGTGACCGTCTTGGACGTCAGGACCTGGAAGGGCTCAGACATTTTGCACCCCTACGGTCTCGCGCACGGTCTCGTTCAAAAAGACGCGCGGATCGGTCAGCACCCCGGCCACCGCCGTCGCCGCCGCCGTCGCCGGACTGGCCAGGATGGTGCGGGCGTCCTTGCCCTGGCGGCCTTCGAAATTGCGGTTGGAGGTCGAGACGGCCAGCTGGCCAGGGCCGACGAAGTCCCCGTTCATGGCGATGCACATCGAACAGCCGGGAATGCGCCATTCGGCCCCGGCGGCGATGAAGACCTGGTCCAGACCTTCCGCCTCGGCGTCGCGACGCACGGCTTCCGAGCCCGGCACCACCAGCATCCGCAGGCCCGGCTTGACCTTGCGCCCGCGCAGCACCTCGGCGGCGGCGCGCAGGTCCGGCAGGCGGCCATTGGTGCAGGAGCCGATGAAGACCACGTCCACTGGCTGGCTGGTCGTCGCCTCGCCGGCGGTGAAGCCCATATAGGCGATAGCCTTGCGGTCGCTGTCCGACTGGGGCTGGGGCACGGGCGCGCCGATCGGCGCCCCGGCGTCCGGGGTCGTGCCCCAGGTGGCCATCGGGCGGATGGCGGCGCCGTCGATGACCACTTCCTTGTCGAAGATCGCGCCCGGATCGCTGGACAGCTTCAACCATTCAGCCGTCGCTGTCTCATAGTCGGTGGGGACGTGCTTGCGGCCGCGCAGCCAGTCGATGGTGGTCTGGTCGGGGGCGATCATGCCCGCGCGGGCGCCCGCCTCGATGGACATGTTGCACAGGGTCATCCGCCCTTCCATGTCCAGCGACCGCACCGCCTCGCCAGCGTATTCGATGACATAGCCGGTGCCGCCGCCAAAGCCGATGGCGGCGATCACCGCCAGGGCGACATCCTTGCCCGACACGCCGTGCTGCAGCCGTCCGGTCACCGTCACCCGCATGGCCTTGGCCTTGCGCTGCAACAGGCATTGGGTCGCCAGCACATGGCCGACCTCGGACGTGCCGATGCCGAAGGCCAGGGCGCCGAAGGCGCCGTGGGTCGCCGTATGGCTGTCGCCGCAGACCACCGTCATGCCCGGCTGGGTCAGGCCCAGCTCCGGCCCCATCACATGGACGACTCCCCGATCCTCGGACCCCCATCCGGCCAACGGCACGCCGTGGGCGGCGCAGTTCTTCTCCAACCGATGCACCTGGGCCTCGGCCTGGGCGGTGACATAGGGTTTCAGCCCGTTCAAGCCCGCAGGCAGGGTCGGAGTCGAATGGTCCAGGGTCGCATAGGTCCGGTCGGGACGGCGCACCTTCAGCCCGCGCGCCTCGATCTCGCTGAAGGCCTGGGGGCTGGTGACCTCGTGGACCAGATGCAGGTCGATATAAAGAACGCCCGGCGTATCGGCCGTCTCCGACCGCACCACATGGGCGTCCCAGACCTTGTCAAACAGGGTTTTGGGATCAGGCATATTGGGCGACCGTCTCCTCAACCCCGTCGACCCGGTCGATGATGGCGATCAGTTCGGCGTCGCTGATCTCGCCGATCTGGTCGGCGCGCTGCTTGAAGCCGACGACAACGGCGGCCAGACGCTCGCCCTCGATCGGGCGGCCGATGGTCTCGGCGCGCTTGGCGATGGCGTGGCGGCCCGAGTGTTTGCCCAGGACGAACCAGCTGCCCTCGAAACCCACGTCCTGGGGACGCATGATCTCATAGGTGCGGCTGTCGGCCAGCATGCCGTGCTGGTGGATGCCGGCCTCATGGGCGAAGGCGTTGATGCCGACCACCGACTTGTTGCGGGCGATGACCGTCTCGGTGATCTCGCACAGGATCTTGGAGGCCCGCACCAGGTGGCGGCTGTCGGCGCCGGTGGTGACGCCGTAACGGTCCTCGCGCACCTTCAGGGCCATGACGACTTCTTCGATCGAGGCGTTGCCGGCCCGTTCGCCGATGCCGTTGATCGCGCCCTCGACTTGGCGCGCCCCGCCCTCGACCGCGGCCAGGGAATTGGCGACCGCCATGCCCAGGTCGTCGTGGCAGTGGGCCGAGAAGATCACATGGGGATGGCGCTTGTGGATGCGGGCCGCCAGGGCGCGAAAGGTCTCGCGCACTTCTTCCGGGGTCGCATAGCCGACGGTGTCGGGCACGTTCAGGGTCCGGGCGCCGGCGTCGGCGGCGGCCTCCAGCACATCGGCCAGGAACTCCGGCTCGGTGCGGAAGGCGTCCTCGGCCGAAAACTCGACGTCGTCGAACAGGCTGACCGCATATTCGACCGAGCGGACGGCGGTGGCCAGAACCTCGTTGGTCGACATCTTCAACTTGGCGGTGCGGTGGATCGGGCTGGTGCCGATGAAGGTGTGGCAGCGACGATGCGACTTCGGCGCGGGCGCCAGGGCGCGGAAGCTGGCGTCGATGTCCTTCTCGTTGGCGCGGGACAGGGAGCAGAAGATCGGCCCCTCGACCTCGCCGGCCACGCGGCGGATGCAATCTTCGTCGCCCGGCGAGGCGGCGGCGAAGCCGGCCTCGATAACATCGACGCCCAGGTCCTTCAGGACCTGGGCCATCTTCACCTTGGCTTGGGCGCTCATAGAGAAGCCGGGCGCCTGTTCCCCGTCCCGCATCGTCGTGTCGAAGACGATGACGCGGTTGGGGTCGGCGGCGATCTCCTCGGTTCGGGATACGCCGGATACTCGTACTTTTTCGGCGGTCATCACGCGGCCTCGGATTGAATAATGTCGTTGCCGATGCGGCGCACGCCGAACAGCCGGTCGATCTGACGGCCCAGATTGTCCATGCAGCGACCGGCGTCGCGACCGCGCACGGTCAGGGCGATGCGGCGGAAGGGGCCTTCGTCGGCCATGTTGATGCCGTCGATGTGGAAGCCCCGGCGCTCCACAAGTCCGATGAGACGCTGAAGTGAACCGTCGGCACGGTCGATCTGGATGTGGATCGTGTTGCTCATCTCAGGAGCCCTCCATCATTTCAGCATTGCTCTTGCCCGGCGGAACCAGCGGCCAGACATTGTCTCGGGAATCGATGACCACATGGGCCAGGCAGGGACCGTCGGCGGCCAGCAGGCGCTGGATGCCGTCGGACACCTGATCGCGACGATCGATACGGAAGGCCTCGATGCCGAAGGCCTCGGCCACCTTCACGAAGTCCGGATTGTCGGACAGGTCGATCTCGGAATAGTTCTCGGCGAAGAACAGCTCCTGCCACTGGCGCACCAAGCCCAGGGAGGAGTTGTCGATCAGCACGATCTTCAACGGGATGCCGTAACGCTTCAGCGTCGCCAGTTCCTGGATGTTCATCATGAAGCCGCCGTCGCCGGCGATGGTGACGACCGTCGCCGACGGATCGGCCAGCTTGGCGCCGATCCCGGCGGGCAGACCGAAGCCCATGGCGCCCAGACCGCCCGAGGTGATGTGGGCTTCGGGCCGCGAGAAGCGGCAGTGCATGGCCGCCCACATCTGATGCTGGCCCACGTCGCAGGCGGCGACGAAATCATCGCCTGCCGCCTCGGACACCGCCTTCAGCAGGGCCGGGGCATAGACTCCCTCGCCCGGCGCGTCATAGCGATAGGCGCCGGCCGCCGCAGCCTGGGCGCACTCGCTCGCCCACGGCTGGATGTCCAGGGCCGGTCCGCCGGCCATCCGCGCCGTCAGGGCCTCAATCCCGTCCTTCAGCTCGCCGACGACGGCGACATTGGCCGCCCGCAGCTTGCCGACTTCCGAGGCGTCGATATCGAAATGGACGATGCGGGCGTTCGGCGCGAACTCCGCCAGCTTGCCGGTGGCGCGGTCGTCGAACCGGGCGCCGACGACGACCAGCAGGTCGCTGTCCTGCACCGCGTGATTGGCCGCACGGGCGCCGTGCATGCCCAGCATGCCCAGCATGCCGGCTGCGTCGGTCGGGATGGTGCCCAGGGCGTTCAGGGTCGAGACCTGGGGGATGCCGGTCGCGGCGACGAAGGCGCGCAGGGCCTCGGTCGCGCCGCCGATCTTCACTCCGCCGCCGATATAGACCAGGGGCTTCCGCGCCGCCCGGATCGCGACCTCGGCGGCGGCGATGGCGTCGTGGTTGATGCGCGGCGTCTCGTTGGGAATGTGAAAGCCGTAGTCGTCGCTGGTCGTGGCGAACTGCACGTCCTTGGGCAGGTCGACCAGGACCGGACCGGGGCGGCCCGAGGCGGCGATGTAGAAGGCCTCCTCGATGGCCGCCGGAACCTCGGCGGCGTCGCGGACCAGGATCGAGTGTTTCACGATCGGCAGGGTGACGCCCAGGATGTCGATCTCCTGGAAGGCGTCGGTGCCCATCAGGCCTTGCGCGACATTGCCGGTGATGCAGACCATCGGCACGGAGTCCATCAGCGCATTGGCGATGCCCGTGATCAGATTGGTGGCGCCGGGGCCGGAGGTGGCGATGCACACCCCGACCTTGCCGCTCTTCCTGGCATAGGCGTCGGCGGCGAAGGCCGCGCCCTGTTCGTGGCGGACCAGGATATGCTTCAGCTTCGACCCGGCCAGGGCGTCATAGACCGGCATGATGGCGCCGCCCGGATAACCGAACACCACCTCCACGCCCAGCCGCTCCAGGGTGGAGACCAGCAGGCGCGCGCCCGATTGCGGGGCGGCCTCGGCTGAGGATTTGAAGGCGGCGGCGGTCATCAGGGTCATCCGGTTTTTCGCTCAGGCTCAGGCCGCTTCAGATTTGGGCGTGTTCAGCCAGGCCATCCGCTCACGCAGACGCGCGCCGACCTGTTCGATCTGGCTTTCGCGATCCGCCTTCAGCCAGGCTTCGTACTGCGGCTTGCCGGCCTCGTTCTCGGCGATCCAGTTGCGCGCGAAGGTCCCGTCCTGGATCTCGTCCAGAATGGTCTTCATGCGGGCCTTGGTCTCTTCGTTGACCACGCGCGGGCCGCTGGCCACGGCGCCGTACTTGGCCGTCTCAGAGATGAAGTGGTGCATCTTCGAGATGCCGCCCTCGTAGAACAGGTCCACGATCAGCTTCAGCTCGTGCAGGCATTCGAAATAGGCGATCTCGGGCTGGTAGCCGGCCTCGACCAGGGTGTTGAACCCCTGCATGACCAGTTCCTTGGCGCCGCCGCACAGAACGGCCTGTTCGCCGAACAGATCGGTCTCGGTCTCTTCGCGGAAGGTGGTTTCCAGCAGGCCGCCGGTCGCGCCGCCATTGCCCTTGGCATAGCCCATGGCCCGGTCGCGGGCCTTGCCGGTCACGTCCTTCTCGATGGCGAACAGCGAGGGCACGCCGCGACCGCGCTGGAACTCGCGACGCACCAGATCGCCCGGCCCCTTGGGTGCGACCAGGATGACGTCCATGTCGGGGCGCGGGGTTATGCGCTCGTAGATGATCGAGAAGCCGTGGGCGAACAGCAGAGCCGAGCCTTCCTTGGCGTTCGGCTCGATGATGTCGCGATAGACCTCGCCCTGGACCATGTCCGGGGTCAGGATGGCGATGATGTCGGCGCCCTTGACGGCCTCGGCCGGCTCGGCGGTCGGCACGCCGTCGGCCGTGGCGTGTTTCCAGCCCGTGCCGCCGTGGCGGACGCCGGCGACCACGTCATGACCGCTGTCCTTCAGGTTCTGGGCGTGGGCGCGGCCCTGCGAGCCATAGCCGATGATGGCGATGCGCTGGCCGGCGATGGCGCCCGGCTTGATGTCTTCGTTGGTGTAGATGGTGATGGCCATGAGAATTCAGGCGTCCTGAGCAGCAGTGGATTTGTGAGACGCCTGGCCGAAATCGGGGATTTGAGCCGGCGGCGGGTTGGGGATGGTGACTGCGCCCTGGGCGGCCGAGGCGACCGAGGCGCGGTATTTGGCGAAGACACCTCGCGCCGGGCGGACCACGTGGGGCGTGAAGCCCGCCCGGCGCGTCGCCAGATCGACGTTGACGTCGATCCGGCGGTTGGTGACGTCGATGGTGATGCGGTCACCATCGCGAATTAGAGCGATCGGGCCGCCGACGGCGGCTTCCGGCGAGACGTGGCCGGCGACGAAGCCGTAGCTGGCGCCCGAGAACCGGCCGTCGGTCAGCAGGGCGACATTGTCGATCTTGCGACCCTTCAGGGCGGCGGTGACCTGCAGCATTTCGCGCATGCCGGGGCCGCCCTTGGGCCCTTCGTAGCGGATGATGATGACGTCGCCTTCGCCGACCGAACCGTCCTGAACGGCGTGGAATGCGTCTTCCTCGCTGTCGAAGACGCAGGCAGGGCCTTCGAACTTATCGACCTTGTGGCCGGTCAGCTTGATGACCGCGCCTTCCGGGGCGACGTCGCCATAGATGACGGCGTAGCTGCCGCGCGCCATGACCGGAGCGTCGAAGCGGGTCACCACCACCTGGCCGGGGGTTTCCTCGGCGTCGCTGGCCTCGGCGAACAGGCTACGGCCGCTGACGGTCGGAGTGTTCACGATCTTGCCGGCCTCAGCCATGCGTTGCGTCACCAGACGGGTGCCGCCGGCGGCGAACAGGTGCGAGGCCAGGAAGCGGCCGCCCGGCTTCAGGTCGCAGATCACCGGCGCCTCGACACAGGCTTGGTGGCAGTCCTCGACCCCGAACTCGACGCCGGCTTCCGCTGCGATGGCGGTCAGGTGCATGACGGCGTTGGTCGACCCGCCCGAGGCCGAGACAGCGACGGCCGCGTTCTTCAGGCTGGCGCGGGTGATGTATTTGCGGGCCGTGTCGCCGGCGAAGACGCGTTCGACGATGATCCGCCCGCACCGCTCGCCCTCGGCCGCCTTGTTCGGATCGACCGCCGGCACGTCATTGGCGCCCATGGGCGAGATGCCCATGACCGACAGGGCCATAGCCATGGTGTTGGCCGTGAACTGGCCGCCGCAGGCGCCGGCGCCGGGGCAGACGGCCTGTTCGACCGCCTTCAGGCCTTCGTCGTCCAGGGCGCCAGCGGAATGGGCGCCGATGGCCTCGAACACCTCCTGGACCGAGACCTCCTTCGTTCCCCCAGGAGCGGGCATGACGCCCGGCATGATGGTGCCGCCGTAATAGACCAGGCCCGGGATATCCATCCGCGCCAGGGCCATGGCCGCCGCCGGAATGGTCTTGTCGCAGCCGACGATGCAGACCACGCCGTCCAGCTGGTGGCCTTCGATGGCCAGTTCGATCGAGTCGGCGACGACCTCGCGGCTGATCAGCGAGGCCTTCATGCCCGCCGTGCCCATCGAGATGCCGTCCGTGACGACGATGGTGTTGAAATCGACCGGATAGCCGCCAGCCGCGATGATGCCCGCGCGCACGTCCTTGGCCAGCCGATCCAGGTGCATGTTGCACGGAGTGACCGTCGACCAGGTGTTCACGATGCCGATCATCGGCTTTTCGAAGTCGGCGTCCTGCATGCCGGCCGCCCGCAGATAGGACCGCGCCGCCGCCCGGTTCGGGCCATGCGTCACCGCCGCGCTGCGCGCATTGGGCTTTCTGGGCTCTGAGGTAGAATCTTGCGTCATCGGTCCGGTTCGTTTCGAACCGCCAAGCACGAAAAACCCCGCTTCCTTTCGGGAGCGGGGTGGTGCGAGGCGATCCTGAGTGTGTTTAGGTCAGGTCGCGTGCATCCACGCCGCTTGCGTAAGCAGGCCGAGGAGTACGAGGAGAATGAGAAATACAGGGCTTTCCAGGCCGGTCGGCGCGCGAACGGCCGCGACCGCCTTTGCGGTGCATCCCTTCATCATATCGCGCGTCATCATGGCCACGGGGGCTCCCTGTTCTGACGCCAAGAAACCATACCGGCCGGAGTCGCACAACCCCTGTCGCAAAAATTTTGCTCAATGCGCCCAAAACAACCTTCGAAGAGGTGTTTCTTGCCTGACATGGACGCAACCCGGTCAAACCGTAACGCTTGGTCGCACCATGTTAGGGCTAACGCGCCGCGACGGGGTTGAAACCGGGCCGCGACAGTTCCATTGAGACGCCAACAACATAATCGTTCAGAGGAGCCTCCCCCATGACCGTTCGCGTCGCCATCAATGGTTTCGGCCGCATCGGCCGTCTCGTCCTTCGCTCCATCGTCGAGCATGGCCGCACGGACATCGAAGTGGTGGCGATCAATGATCTGGGTCCGGTCGAGACCAACGCCCACCTGTTCCGCTTTGACTCGGTCCACGGCCGCTTCCCCGGCACGGTGACCTCGGGCGATGACTGGATCGACGTCGGCACGGGCAAGATCAAGGTCACGGCCGAGCGTGATCCGGCCAACCTGCCGCACGCCGAGCTGAAGGTGGACATCGCCTTCGAATGCACCGGCATCTTCACCTCGAAGGACAAGGCCAGCGCCCACCTGAAGGCCGGCGCCAAGCGCGTCCTGGTCTCGGCCCCGGCCGAGGGCGCCGACAAGACCATCGTCTTCAAGGTCAACCACGACACCCTGACCACCGACGACATCGTCGTGTCCAACGGCTCGTGCACCACCAACGCCCTGGCCCCCGTCGCCAAGGTGCTGAACGACCTGTTCGGCATCGAGCGCGGCTATATGACCACCATCCACTCCTACACCGGCGACCAGCCGACGCTGGATACGATGCATAAGGATCTGTACCGCGCCCGCGCCGCCGGCCTGTCGATGATCCCGACCTCGACCGGCGCCGCCAAGGCCCTGGGCCTGGTCCTGCCGGAACTGAAGGGCAAGCTGGACGGTTCGTCGATCCGCGTCCCGACCCCGAACGTCTCGGTCGTCGACCTGAAGGTCGTCTCGGGTCGCGACGTGACCGTCGCGGAAATCAACGCCGCGCTTCAGGCCGCCGCCGACGGTCCGATGAAGGGCGTCCTGTTCACCACCACCGACCCGCTGGTCTCCAGCGACCTCAACCACATCGCCGCCTCGTCCACCGCCGCCCTGCCCCAGACCCAGGTCGTCGACGGCAAGCTGGCCCGCGTCCTCAGCTGGTACGACAACGAATGGGGCTTCGCGACCCGCATGGCCGACACCGCCCTGGTGATGGCGAAGTTCCTGTAAACCGCAAACGTCTCCTCCCCACAGCGTGGGGAGGGGGACCACGAAGTGGTGGAGGGGCTCTTTCCGCCGCACCGAACCTGGGGCGAGAGCCCCTCCGTCACGGCGCAAGGGCGCCGCGCCACCTCCCCATCGCTTCGCGACAGGGAGGAGACAGGGAAACGACCATGACCTTCCGCACCCTCGACGACGCCCCCAACGACCTGGGCTCCCTCGCCGGCAAGACAGCCCTGGTTCGCGTGGATTTCAACGTCCCGATGGAGGGTGGCAAGGTCACGGACGACACCCGCCTGCGGGTCGCCCTGCCGACCATCCAACGTCTGCGCGACGCCGGCGCCAAGGTCGCCCTGCTGGCCCACTTCGACCGGCCCAAGGGCCAGCGCGTCCCGTCGATGAGCCTCCAGCCGGTCGTCGATGATCTGGAGAATCTGCTCGGCGCCCCCGTTCGTTTCGCCGACGACTGCATCGGCCCGGACGCCGTGGACGCCATCCGCGACCTGGACGCCGGCGGCGTGGTCCTGCTCGAGAACGTCCGCTTCCACGCGGCGGAAGAGGCCAATGATCCGGTCTTCGCCCAGAAGCTGGCCGATCTGGCCGACCTCTACGTCAACGACGCCTTCTCGGCCGCCCACCGCGCCCACGCCTCGACCGAAGGCGTCGCCCGTCACATCCCCGCCTACGCTGGTGAATCGATGCGTCGCGAGTTGGACGCCCTGGACGCGGCCTTGGGCAATCCGCAGAAGCCGGTGCTGGGCATCGTCGGCGGGGCCAAGGTCTCGACCAAGCTGGACCTGCTGAAGAACCTGGTCGGCAAGCTGGATCGGCTCGCCATCGGCGGCGGCATGGCCAACACCTTCCTCTATGCCCAGGGCGTCGATATCGGCGGCTCCCTGGCCGAGAAAGACATGGCCGAGACCGCGCGCGAAATCCTGACCGAGGCCGAGGCCAAGGGTTGCGAAATCCTTCTGCCGCTCGACGTCGTGGTGGCGACCGAGGTCAAGCCGGGCGTCGAAACCCGCACCGTCCTGGCCCGCGAAGACATCGGCGACGACGAAAAGATTCTCGACGCCGGTCCGCTGACGGTCGAGAAACTGATCAAGGCCATGGCCCTGTCCAAGACGCTGATCTGGAACGGCCCGCTCGGCGTGTTCGAGGTTCCGCCCTTCGACGCCGCCACGGTCAAGGCCGCTAAGGCCGCCGCCGACCTGGCCAAGTCCGGCGCCCTGGTCGCGGTCGCGGGCGGCGGCGACACTGTCTCGGCCCTGAACCACGCGGGCGTGTCGGACGACATGACCTTCGTCTCCACCGCCGGCGGCGCCTTCCTAGAATGGATGGAAGGCAAGCCCCTGCCGGGCGTCGAAGCGCTCAGGGCCTAGTCCGACGCATACAAGAATCCGGGCTGTTACACGGCGTGACTTTGTTGCGTCGCAGCGCTAATCTCCCGCCCAATCATAAAAGACCTCGGCTCAGGAGATTTCATCATGGCGCGCATCACGCTGCGACAGCTGCTCGACCACGCGGCAGAGAACGACTACGGCCTGCCGGCCTACAACATCAACAATATGGAACAGGGTCTGGCGATCATGGAGGCGGCCCATGAGGTCAACGCCCCCGTCATCATCCAGGCCTCGCGCGGCGCGCGGAACTACGCCAACGACATCGTCCTGGCCAAGCTGATCGACGCCCTGGCCGAGCTCTATCCCGACATCCCGGTCTGCATGCACCAGGATCACGGCAACGGCCCGGCGACCTGCGCCACCGCCATCCAGTACGGCTTCACCTCGGTGATGATGGACGGCTCGCTGGAGGAAGACGCCAAGACCCCCGCCTCCTACGAATACAATGTCGAAGTCACCCGCCGCGTCACCGAAATGGCCCATAGCTGCGGCGTCTCGGTCGAGGGCGAACTGGGCGTTCTGGGCTCGCTGGAGACCGGCATGGGCGAGGCCGAAGACGGCCACGGCTTCGAGGGCAAGCTGGACCATTCGCAGCTGCTGACCGACCCGGACCAGGCCGTCGACTTCGTCGCCGCCACCAAGGTCGACGCCCTGGCCATCGCCATGGGCACCAGCCACGGCGCCTACAAGTTCACGCGCAAGCCGGACGGCGACGTCCTGGCCATGAATGTGATCGAGGAAATCCACCGCCGCCTGCCCAACACCCACCTGGTGATGCACGGCTCGTCGTCCGTGCCCCAGGACCTGCAGGACATCATCAACCAGTACGGCGGCGAAATGCCCCAGACCTGGGGCGTACCGGTCGAGGAGATCCAGCGCGGCATCAAACACGGCGTGCGCAAGGTCAATATCGACACCGACAACCGCATGGCCATCACCGGCGCCATTCGTAAGGCCCTGATGGAGAACCCGCGTGAGTTCGATCCCCGCGCCTATCTGAAGCCCGCCAGGGCTGCGATGAAGAAGCTGTGCATGGAGCGTTATCAGCAGTTCGGCTGCGAAGGTCAGGCCTCCCGCATCCGCCCTCTGTCGACCGCCCAGATGGCCACGCGCTACGCTTCGGGCGACCTCGATCCGTCCTTCCGCGGCGCCGCGGTCAAGGCGGCCTGATCGCTCAGACCGGGTAGCGGCCGCTCAGTTCGCGCCGCACCCGGACACGATCCCATTCCGCGTGATCCAGCGCGTCGCGCGCCTCACGGGCATTGCGACGCGCCTCGCGGATCTCGCCGCGGACCTCGTCGATCCGGTCGCGGATACGCTGCCTCTCTTCGTCCGTCAGGCCGTCCGACCGCAGTTCGCGCTGCTTGGCGTCCAGCTTGTCCTCGCGATCGTCTATCCGCGCCGTCGCGCTGCTCAGCGCGCTCTCCGCCGTCTCGACCGCCGCCTCAACCTCATGCAACCGCATCCCGTCGTGATAGGCGGGCAGGAACTCCGCCTCTTCGTCTGGTCGGCAGACGCCGTAATAGGTATTGCCCTCACGCCCCTCGATCCAACCCCGCTGGAAGGTGCAATAGGTCCTCAGACCGTCCTCGCGCGCCGATCCATAGGCGGCCGGGTTCGGCGCCACCTGATATTTCGCACAGGCCTCGGCATGGTCGTCCAGCCGGGTGACCGGATAGCCCGCCGCCCCGTCGGCATAGCCCTTCTCGCCCCAGGCGCCGGCCAGGCATTCGTCCTTGCTCATCGTCGAGCAACTGCCCAGCAAAGCCACGGCGGCCACGCCGCCGACGATCAACAAACGTCTCATCGCAAATCCCCTTACGCCCCCGCTTCACTATCAAACGGCGTGCGCCCCTCGCGCAAGCGGCGCGTCGTGCTAGGGAAGCCTCGTGTCCGACCCTGATCTGATCGACGAAGACGACCTGCCCCCCGGCTCCGGCCCGGGGGACGGCGGCGGCGAGCGGCTTGAGGCGCTCATCGACGCGTCCGGCGTCCGTCTCGACAAGGCCCTGGCAGAGGCCTTCCCTGCCCTGTCCCGCGCCCGGCTCCAGGCCCTGTTGTCCGAAGGCGCCGTCAGCCGCGACGGCGTCGTGCTCACCGGCGGGTCCGCCAAGGCCCCGTCCGGCCTCTATGTCGTCGCCCTGCCGCCCGTCGCCCCGGCCACGCCCCAGCCGGAGGCCATTCCCCTGACCGTCCTCTACGAGGACGCGGACCTGATCGTCATCGACAAGCCCGCCGGCATGGCCGCCCATCCGGCGCCCGGCTGCGAGACCGGCACCCTGGTCAACGCTCTCCTGGCCCACTGCGGCGCCAGCCTGTCGGGCATAGGCGGCGTCGCCCGCCCCGGCATCGTTCACCGGCTGGACAAGGACACCTCCGGCGTCATGGTCGCCGCCAAGACCGACCGCGCCCACCAGGGCCTGTCGGCCCTGTTCGCCACCCACGACATCGAACGCACCTATCTGGCCCTGACGCGCGGCGCCCCATCGCCGTCCAAGGGGCGGATCGAGACCCGCATCGGCCGCTCGACCGGCGACCGCAAGAAGATGGCGGTCCTGCGCGCAGGCGGGCGCGAGGCGATTACCGACTATGTGGTCCAGCAGACCTATGGCGAACCGGCGCGGGCGGGCGGCGCGCCCCTGGCCGCCCGCGTCGCCTGCACCCTGCACACCGGGCGCACCCACCAGATCCGCGTCCACCTGTCGTCGAAAGGATCGCCCATTCTCGGCGACGCGACTTACGGCTCCGGCAGCCCCGCCGCCTCCGTCCGCTCGGCGATCGCAGAGGCGGGCCTGGCCCGCCAGGCTTTGCACGCCGCCGTCCTGGGCTTCGTCCATCCGGTCACGGGCGCACTTCTGCGTTTCGAGACAGCCCCGCCGGCTGATATGCAAAGGCTCGAAGCCCTTCTCTCCCACCTCTGAGGCCGCCATGCTCGACCCCGAAATCCACGACAATCCCGAACTGAACCGCTACGAATTGGCGGTCGACGGCGAGGTGGCGGTCGTCACCTACAATCTCTCCCCGCCCAATCTGATGATCACCGAGACCCTGGTCCCGGAACGGCTCGAAGGTCAGGGCATAGCCAGCCGGCTGGCGAAACACGTCCTCGCCGACGCCAAGGCCCGCGACCTGCTGATCCTGCCGGTCTGCCCCTTCTTCTCGGCCTATCTGCAGAAACACCCCGAACACGGCGAGATCGTTCACCCGACCTATCGCGGCATACTGGGAATCTGACGCCAAACGTGCGTCTTGAATAAAAACTAACTCGCTCCTATATCGATTTCCAATCGGCGCGAGTGGCTCCCGGGCAACGGTCACGCTTTCGTGTGATGGCCCGCCTCTAAAAAGGGCGGCAACCCATAGCTACTTCACCGGTTGAGGGGTGAGACGTCGGCGCACATGTCGTGGCCGATGACGAAGAGCCCGCTCGTTTAGACGGTCGGAGGGACCATATGGCTGCCAATAGCACGCTCGCGGTGATGTCGCCTGAACAAGGCCTTTCGCGTTATCTGACGGAAATCCGCAAGTTTCCGATGCTGACCAAGGACGAGGAGTTCATGCTCGCCAAACGGTGGTCGGAACACCAGGACCCGGAAGCCGCCCACCGCCTCGTGACCTCGCACCTTCGCCTCGTGGCCAAGATCGCCATGGGTTATCGCGGCTACGGCCTGCCGATCGGCGAAGTGATTTCCGAGGGCAATGTCGGCCTGATGCAGGCCGTCAAGAAGTTCGACCCGGACAAGGGCTTCCGCTTGGCCACCTACGCCATGTGGTGGATCCGCGCCTCGATCCAGGAATACATCCTGCGCAGCTGGTCGCTCGTGAAGATGGGCACGACCGCCGCGCAGAAGAAGCTGTTCTTCAACCTGCGTAAGGCCAAGAGCCAGATTTCGGCCTTCGAGGAAGGCGACCTGCACCCCGAACACCTCGCCGCCATCGCCACCAAACTGGGCGTGACCGAGGAAGAGGTCACCAATATGAACCGCCGTCTCGGCGGCGACGCCTCGCTGAACGCGCCCCTGCGCGCGGACGGCGAAAGCGAATGGCAGGACTGGCTGGCCGACGACACGGCCGTGTCCCAGGAAACCCAGCTCGCCGAGGACGAGGAAAAAGGCATCCGCATGAGCCTCCTTCAGGAAGCCATGGAAGAGCTGACGGACCGCGAGAAACACATCCTGACGGAACGTCGCCTGAAGGACGATCCCGTGACTCTGGAAGAACTGGCCGGCCAGTACGGCGTCTCGCGCGAGCGTGTGCGTCAGATCGAGGTCCGCGCCTTCGAGAAGCTCCAGAAGGCCATGCGCGCCGCCGCCGAAGAGCGGAACCTCGTCGACGCCTGATCAGGCCTGAACCGTCATCTGGGCCTGGCCCAGGTGACGGCGTCGGTGTCTTACGACGCCCGGGCCATCCGCGCGGGCGCGGCTTGCGCCGCCATCGACATGATCTCGCCGATCGGCTTGGTCAGCCCGGCCTTGGTCACGGCTCCACCCTTCATGAAGGCCTCCAGTCCGCCTGCGGCGATCGCCAGCTTGGCGTCTCCCGCCTTGACGGCGACGGTCTTCAGGGTCTGCGCCTGCTGGTGGATGGAGCGAACGGCCTGGGCGGGATCCTGATCGAACTGGGCGATGGCCGCCGCCAGAATGCGCAGCGCCTGATCCTTGACGTCGATCTTCTCATTGGATGCGCCGTCCGCCCGGCGTTTGCGCGCCCCGGAATATTCGCCCGAGTTGAACCGGCGCCGATCCGGGCCGACATAGCCGACCGCCTCGACCCACGGGCGCGACTTCAAGGCGACGTTCTCGACCCGCTTGAAGATGTCGCCGATCGTATAGGGTTTGCGCAGGAACTCGTGCACGCCGGCGTCACGCGCGCCCTTGATCGCGGCGGCGGTGGCCTCGTTCGTGATCATGATGATCGGCGCCGAGCGGCAGGCCATGTTCGAACGACGGACGCGACGCGCCAGGGTCTCGCCATTCAGCGCCTCGCCCGAACGTTCGGTGAAGATCATGCCCGGTTCGACGTCGCGCAGCAGTTCCAGCGCGCCTTCCTCATCTCCGGCGACATAGACCTCGCGCGCGCCCAGCCCCTTCATGATGTCGGACAACAGCCGCGCGGACGAGGCGTTGGGTTCGACGATCACGATCCGCCGTATGGCGGGCTCGATGCGGCTCAGTGTTCTGGCGTCGGCGGTGAACAAGGGCTTCTGCTCCGGTTTCAGCCGGTTCCTTAACGCACCCCTGGTTAAGGCCCGTTGAATCGACGGGCCTTTTTCCTCAACCCTGGAAGGGATCACGCATCAGAATTGTGTCGTCCCGCTCGGGGCTGGTCGACAGCAGGGCCACCGGCGCGCCGATCAATTCCTCGATCCGCCGCACATATTTGATGGCGTTGGCGTTGATGTCCTTGAAGCTGCGGACCCCGGCAGTGCTCTCGCTCCAGCCTTCCAGTTCCTCGAACACCGGCTCGGCGGCGGCCTGGGCCTTCAGGCTGGAGGGCAGATAGTCCAGCACCTCGCCGTCGACCTTGTAGCCGACGCAGATCTTCAGGGTTTTCAATCCGTCCAGCACGTCCAGCTTGGTCAGGGCGATGCCGTCGATGCCGTTGATCGCCACCGACTGGCGCACCAGAACGGCGTCGAACCAGCCGCAGCGCCGCGCCCGCCCCGTATTGACCCCGACCTCGCGGCCGACGGTCGCCAGATGCTGACCGACCTCGTCGTCCAGTTCGCAGGCGAACGGTCCCTCGCCCACCCGCGTCGTATAGGCCTTCACTATGCCCAGCACATAGCCGACGCCGCGCGGCCCGATCCCCGACCCCGCCGCCGCCTGGCCGGCCACGGTGTTGGAGCTGGTCACATAAGGGTAGGTTCCGTGGTCCACGTCCAGAAAGGCGCCCTGCGCGCCCTCGAACAGCACCCGCTTACCGTCCTTCTGCGCCTGATCCAGCACCCGCCAGGCCGGCTTCACATAGGGCAGGATCTTCGGCGCGATCTCCAGCAGCTGGGCCAGCAGCGCCTCCGGGTCGATCGGCTCCAGCCCCAGGCCCGCGCGCAGCGGATCGTGGTGGGAGCGCAAACGGTCGATCTTGACCTTCAGGTCATCGGCATTCGCCAGGTCGCACACCCGGATGGCGCGCCGACCGACCTTATCCTCATAGGCTGGACCAATGCCGCGCCCGGTCGTGCCGATCTTGGCGCCCGGTGCGCTGGCGGCCGCCTCACGCGCCACGTCCAGAGCCGGGTGGATCGGCAGGATCAGGCAGGCGTTGTCGGCGATGGTCAGGATATCGGGGCTGATCTTCACGCCCTGGGCCGCGATCTTCTCGATCTCACCCACCAGGTGCCAGGGGTCGACCACCACGCCATTGCCGATGATGGACGGCTTGCCCTGGACGACACCCGACGGCAGCAACGCCAGCTTATAGACCTTGCCGTCCACGACCAGCGTATGGCCCGCATTGTGGCCGCCCTGGAACCGCACGACCATGTCGGCGCGGTTGGACAGCCAGTCCACGATCTTGCCCTTGCCCTCGTCGCCCCACTGGGCGCCGACCACCGCTACGTTCGCCAAAGCACTTCTCCGCTCGAATGCGGGCGCAGCCTATAGCGGGGGAATCGGGACATGTCGTCCCGAACCGTCATATTTTACGACAGTTCCGACACCGCCGTCTCGAACGCCCATTCCAGCCACGGCGTCGCCGCGACCACATCGGCCGTCTCGACCGTGCAGCCGCACCACAATCTCAGCCCCGGCGGCGCATTCCGGTGCGGCTCCATGTCGTACACCGCGCCTTCGCCTTCCAGCAGGGCCTTGAACCGCGTGACGAAGGTCTTCTGCGCCTTGGCGTCCAGGGCCGCGACCCTGGCGTCGACGAACTTCAGGCAGACCGAGGTGGTCGAGCGAATCTCCGGCCGTTCGGGCAGGAAGTCGATCCAGTCGGTCCGCTCCACCCATTCCGCCAGGGCCGCGTAATTGGCGTCGGTCCGCCGGATCAGTTGGTCCAGCCCTCCGATCCCCTGCGCCCACTCCAGCGCGTCGATCCAGTCTTCCAGCGTCAGGATAGAGAAGGTGTTGATCGCCACCCCGTCGGCCAGGGCCCGGTCGAACCCCTTGCCGTCGGTCAGCCGCAGCAGCTTGGGCACGGCCCGGTCCGGCCTGTACCCGTCCAGACGCGCCACCGCGCGCGGCGACAGGGCCACCACCCCGATGCCCGCCTCGCCGCCCAGGGCCTTCTGGAAGCTGAACGTCACCACATCCAGCCTGTCCCACGGCAGGGGCATGGCGAAGGCGGCCGAGGTGGCGTCGCAGATCGCCAGCCCCTCGCGGTCGTCGGCGATCCAGTCGGCGTCCGGCACGCGCACGCCCGAGGTCGTCCCGTTCCACGGGAACACCACGTCTTTTGACCAGTCCGCCTGGCTCAGATCCGGCAGTTCGCCCCAGGGCGCCGTCAGGGCCTCGGGCGCCAGCTTCAAATGATCCTTCACGTCCGCCAGCCAGGTCAGGCCGAAATTCTCGAACGCCACCACCTGCACCGGCCGCTGGCCTAGCATCCCCCACAGGGCGGCCTCGACCGCCCCCGTGTCGGACCCCGGCGTATAGAGCAGCACATGGGTCTCGGGGACCTCCAGCACCGCCCGCGTCAGCCTCAGGCCGTGCGCGAACCGTTCCACCACCTCCGGCGCGCGGATGCCGCGCCCCAGCAGATCCTGCGGCAGGCCCGCCAGACTGTAGCCCGGCCGTTTGGCCGTCGGCCCGGCCGAAAACCACGGCCGCGCCGGCTTCACATCAGGCTTCGCGATCATGATCCCATCTCCTCGGCGCTACCGCGCTTCGCGCTGCTTCAGCGCCGTTCAGCGTCCCGCCGTATAGGGCCGCTTGGCCCGCCAGTCCTCGGCGAACTTGACCAGGGCCGCGTCCGGCTCGTCCGGCAGGGTCACGACCAGCCGGGCCAACAGATCGCCGCGCCGTCCCTGGGCGAAGGCGCCTCGCCCCTTCAGCCGCAACAGCTTGCCGGAGTTGGAGCCCGCCGGGATCGTCATCTGGACCGCGCCCTCGGGCGTCGGCACCCGCACCTTTGCGCCCAGCACCGCATCGGGAACCGACACCGGCAGGTCCATGGTCAGGTCCGCCCCCTCGCGCTTGTAGATCGGGTGCGGCTCGATCTTCAGTTCGATCAGGGCGTCGCCGTTCTCGGCCCCGCGACCCGGCGATCCCTGGCCGCGCAGCCGGATGGTTTGGCCGTCCGCCGCCCCCTTGGGAATGGTCACGTCCAGCGTCCGCCCGTCCGAGAACTGGATCCGCTTCGTCGCCCCGGCGATGGCGTCCTCCAGGCTGATGTCCAGCGTCGCCCGCACGTCCTGGCCGCGCGCGGTGAAGTCCCGCGCCCCGCGTTGACGCCCGCCCCCGCCGAACATGCCGAACAGATCGTCCAGATCGACGCCGTCGAAATTGGCCCGCCCGCCCGGTCCCCCGGCCCCGGAAAATCCGCCGCCCTGGCCGAACGGACTTCCGCCCGCCCGACCGCCGCCGCCGAAGCCCCGGTATTGTTCGTTGCCGTCGTTATCCAGCTGGCCGGCGTCGTACTTGGCTCGTTTCTCGGCGTCGCCCAGGATGTCGAAGGCCGCCGTCACCCGCTTGAACTTGTCCTCGGTGATCTTGTCGCCGGGATTCTTGTCGGGGTGCAGTTCCTTGGCCAGGTTGCGGAACGCCTTCTTGACCTCGTCCGCGCTCGCGCCCTTCGAAACGCCCAGTTCCTTATAGGGGTCGCCTGCCACGTCCGTTGTCGCTCCAACTGAAAAACCGAGAGGTCGTCAGTTAAGCCATGCCCCGCCCCCCGCAAAGGGCCGGACCCGGCATATTTGCTAGACCATCCCGATTTCCGCCTCGGCGCCCCAGCCGAACCCCTCGCCCCATTGCGCCACGGCGATCCGCGCCGAGGCCGGCGCCCGACCGACCGCCCTCGTCCTCATAGGTCCGCCGCTCGCCCACAGGCTCCAGCACCACCGACGGCGTCTCGTCCGCCGCCGTCCGCATCACCCGCCAGTCGCCGTCCCGGCCCTCCAGCCGCAGCACGTCCCCCGGCTCTAGCCGCAGGGCCTCCAGCGGCCCCAGCCCCAGGCTGACCGCCTCCGCCGCCGCTCCGTCCAGAGCCCGCATCGCCGCCGCCCGCGCCAGACCCCCGCCGCACGCCAGCGGCAGGTCCAGATCGACCCCGCCCCCTGTCGCGACGACATCCGCCCGGACGACCACCGCCCCGGTCTGATAATCCGCCGTCTCGTCGATGAACCGGACCCGCGCCTCGCCAGGCCGGGCCTCCAGCGTCCGCGTCGCCGTCTCCGCCGCGCCTTCGTCCGGCAGGGCCAAAGCCCCGCGCGCCACCGTTCCGCCCTCCGCGACCTGTCCCAGCACCGCCACCCGCCCGTCCCGTTCCGCCGCCACGGCGTCGAAGGCGGCCAGCAGCGGCTCCAGCGCGTCCCGCGTCCGCATCGGCCGGTCGATGACATAGCCGGCCGCCGCCCCCTGAACGCCCTCGACCGACATCTCGTCCGCCGCCAGGCCGCCCCGCGCCAGCACGGCCGCGATCAGGTCGCGCCCGTCCCCCGCCAGACGTCCGTTCAGCCAGTGCCCGGCTCGCCACGCCCCGGCGTCGGCCCAGACATCGTTCCGCGCCGGAAAGGCCGGGTAAGGCCGCGCATCCCAGCACCAGGCGTCGGCCCCCTCCAGCATCGGGCCGCCATAGACGGCCGAGACCGGATTGTTCTTCGGCGTCGCATAATGCGCCAACACCGCCTCCAGCGCCGCCCGCTGCACCGCGTCGTCGCGCGCCCCGGTCGATCCCGGCGGCAGGCGGCTCTCGCTGCTCTTGGGGTCCTGGAACAGGTTCGGCGCATTGCCGCCCCGGTCCACCGCCGCACAGCCGAACTCCGACAGCCGCACCGGCTTCATCCCGGGAACCCAGGCCGTCGGCGTCGCTGCGCGCACCCCGCCCGGCCGGTCATGATGCAGGTTCGACCACCACGACTTCAAATCCTTGGGCCGGAACAGCCAGTCCTCGCCGTGGGCCGTATCGACAATGGCCGTCCGCGCCTGCGCCGCCCGATCCGCCTCGTCGGCGTAATACCAGTCGAACCCCTCGCCCCCCGCCACGCCCGTCGCCAGATAGGCCGGGTCAGCCGCGCCCGAGAACATCGCCGCATCGACGCCCCCATCCCCTTCGCGCCAGTCGCTCAACGGCGGATACCAGTCGATCGACACATGATCGATGTTCGGATCGGCCCACAGCGGATCGAGGTGGAACACCGCCTCCCCGCGCGTCTGCCTTCCGAAATATTCGCTCCAGTCGGAGTCCCAATCGACGACCCGGTCCTCCCAGCCGTTGACGGCTTCAGCTGCACGTCCGCTGTAATGCAAGAGTTTGAGGTCGATGTCCTCGATCTTGTCGGCCAACGGCGAGGTGTAGCCAATGTCCACGCCTAGAGCGGCGGCCTCCGCCATGGCGTCGAGGACGTGGTCAGCTAGCGTATCGACTAGGCTAACCAGGAAGTGACCCGAACCCATGGCCGGGTCGCAGACCCGCAGGGACAGGATGGCCTCGGCCGGATCGGCGTCACGCAGGGTCCGGCGCTGGAGGTCTTCACCATCCTTTGGGTTCAGCGCGGCGAGGGCCGATCGGAAGGCCTCGCGGCGCTCGGCGATCAACGGCTCCAGCGTCTCGTCGAGGATCAGGCCGACCAGTTCGTCGGGCGTGTAGTAGCTGCCCGAGTTCTTGCGGGCGAACAGGTTGGGCCGGACCGTCAGATAGCCGGTGTCACCGACCTCGCCCGGCTCGCGAACGATCTCGAACTCCAGCAGCCGCTCATAGATGGACCCAAGCTGTTGAACCGACAGGTCGCGATAGTTGATGTAGCGCCGCTCGCCCGTCGAGCGCTCGTAGGACAGGGCGTCGAGCGCGGGGGCCATGACGCTGTCGGGGATGCGCGCGGAGGCCAGCAAGGGCGTGCCAGCGCCGGCGAACAGGCCGCCGTTGTAGGGCGGGATGCCGACCGACGCATCGCCCTTGTCGATGATCCGCGACAGGTCGGAGACGTGCGACCACACCCTCGCCGCCGACGTTGAGAAGGCGTCGCCGTTGGTCACGCGCTCGCCGACATCGAGGCGGAGCGGGCGCAGGGCATAGTCGTCGTAGCGGCCGTCACTGACCGGCAGCAGGTCGCGGTCCTCGGCGTAGAGCAGGAACAGCAGCCGGTAGAGCAGGACCAGGGCGGCGTCGCGGACCTCGTGCAATGGAGCCTGGGGCGCTGAGTCAGCGAGGGCTCGGGCCAGGTCGGGGAAGACCTGATCGAACACCAGGCGGGACAGGCTGGCGGCGACCCGCTCCTCGTAGAAGGCGGCCTCGGCCTTGGCCGCATCGTGGAACGAGCGCTGATCGACGCCAGTGCGTAGGAAGGCCTCGCGGCCGAACATGACGGCGAACACCCGCAGCCAGTGGTCGCGCGTCTCGTCATCGGCGAACAGATCGCCGTGGCCGTCCAGCGCCATGACACGGCCGAGGTCGATCTCCAGGAACTCTTCCGAGATCGAACGCGCCCCGGCCCAGTAGAGCCGCCAGCGCACGCCGTTGGTCAGGATGCCCCAGCGAAGCTTGCCGCCGGTGGTGTCGTCGATGCGGCGAAGGTAGCGCAGCATCTGGGTCGATGGCGCGGTGGTCTCGTCGCGGCCCGAGGCCCGGTCCAGCGGACGGGCCCAGCGCTTGCTCTCGACCACCGCGAGGCCGTGGCCGTAGCGGCGCCACTGGTCGTCCAGGGCGTTGGCGGCGACCTTGGCCTCGACGTCGGCGAACAGCAGGCCGTCGGGCACGTCGTCGCGGCCGGTGACGGTCAGGTTTTGCTGGCGCAGCGTCTCCGACCAGCCCAGCGCCGCCAGCACCGGCCAGATGAAATCGTCCTCGGTCTGGCTCTCGTTGGTGCGGGCGTTCTGGGGGAAGGCGGCGGCGATAGCATCCAGGCGGGCGCGCAGACCAGCTACGTCCACGACGCGGTAGGCGGCGGTCTCCTTGATCGCCTCGCCGAGGTAGTCGGTGCTGAAGAGCGCACCGGTGCTGAAAAATACGGAATCAGACAAGCGGGGCCCCCTACATCCTGACCAATAGCCACCGACGTCCAATGTGGCAAAGGCGGTTGGGTTGGATCGGCGAGCCCCGCCGTCTGGCGGTCTGCGGAGTTATGCGGCCTGTGCGTCTTCCGTGTCGATTTCAGCTGTCGGTGCCCACCCACGACGGGTGGAGATGAAGCGCATGTCTCTGGACAGGACGTTGCTCAAATAAACGTGCGGCGGCTGCCCAGACTCGAGCAGCGTGTCGTCAAATTGAGAGAGCAGTTCCTTGAGATGAAGCGGACGTCCGACACGGCGCAGCATGTTCAGGGCCGCTATACACACGCGGTCACGCTGCGTCCCTGCACGGCATATGTTTTCGACAGTCTTCTTCTTCATGCGCACCTCGGGAGGGCTCTTCACCTCAAGGGAGGCGCTACCGGGAGTGCCATGCACTGACCCGTCATAGAGCCCTTCAAACTGACCGCCGACCATGCGCTGGATTTCCGCGCCCCAGTCGTTCTGCGCCTGCCGGACGTCCTTGCGGTAGTCGTGCACGTTGTAAATGCGAGAGGGATTGTTCTCATCATAGTGATTGATGACGAGTTCAGCGACCCGTTCTCCATAGCCCATCTCGTATTCGATCTGGGTGCGGCCGAACCGGCGGCCGTCGTAGAGTTGCAGATCATCGCTGCTCAAGACGCCGTCCCCATGCAGCGTCCCGACGTCATCACAGAACCGCTGGGACAGTGATGTCCGCGCGATGTGCTCGTGTCCCCCAATCGAGGGAAACGTGAAGGGCGAGTCATGGCGACCCAGCGCGATCCGGAACAGCTGACAGCTGAGGGGTGACAGGGGGATATAGTAGGGTTTCAACTTTTTCTTGGTCATCCATTGCGGGACGATCCAAAGGGCTTTGTCCAGATCAACGTCTTGGCGACGCGACCGCGCGACGTCGATGGGGCGCTGAAGCGTGGCCAGATAAATCAACGTCGCGAGGGACGCGTTTATCCGTTCCCGGCCGCTGACCACCCGATCGTAGTTGACGCCCCACATTACGGCGAAGCTTGCCTCGTCGAACTTCTCGAACCGCTTCTCGCGGTTGTTGGGGAAGATTTGATCGAACGCGGCGGGGTTTTCGGTCGCCCATTTCTCCTCGATCGCGAAGTTGTAAATCCGCCGGATGATAAACTGGCAAAGGTTCGCCCCATCCTGCCCGGTCCAACCCTGCGCCTGCGCACGATCGCTGTTCACGATCGTCTGCTGAACATCTCGGACCAGCTGGCGAACTTCCGACGTGGTCACCTCCTTGAAGTGTTTCTTCCCGATTTTCGGGAGGATGTAGCGCGCCAGATAATTCCGGCGACCGCCCCTGTCGGAGTCTGACAATTCAGGGTGAAGTTCATCGAACTTGGCGGCCAGGGCCGCGAAGGTGTCGATCTTCGCCGCGATGGCTTGCGCACGTTCCGTGCGCTTGGCGACGGACGGTTCGATACCCTCCAGCTTCAGCTTCGCAATGGCGAGCACCGCAGCCTCACGGGCGCGGTCGGGGGGAGCGAAGTCAGCCTGAATGAGCGTGAAATCGTTCTTGCCGCCGTCCGGCCGCACGTAGCGTATGCAGTAGCTGGCCGATCCTTTCGGCGTGATCTGGAGATAAAGCTGCGGGACATCCGTGTCCCAGACGCGAACACGCCGTTTGCCGTCATGGCTCGCTCGGGCGGCATCGACCACTTTCTTGGTCAAGCGCACCCGGCGCGTCGATTCATTCTTACGATTCATTCTAAAACCCTCTTGTTGTGAGGGTCTCATCCGCAAGGGGCGCGCCAGCCATGCCACCCGTGGTGCCACAAACGGTGGTCCCACATGGTCGCAATTGGTCCCAGGTTAACGTCCTGCGCGCAGGACGACGAGCCCTGGCGCATTTCGATACGCTAGAATAACCAGCTGATTTTCCGGCCCAATTTGATACACTATGGCCGGTTACCGATTTTTGCCCCACCTTCTCCCGCAAGGGGAGAAGGGATCATTCGCCCCACTCACTCTCGCCCCTCCAGCCGCCGCTCGATCCGTTCCACCGCCGCCGCCGTCGCCTCGCCTTGCGTCTCCAGCCGCGCCAGCCGTTCGGCCACCAGCCTCTGTTCCCCGACCCTCTGTTCCAGGGTGGCGATCCGCGCCGCCGCCCCGCCGGCCCAGACCAGACCCCCGACCGTCTGCACCGCGAGGGCCGCGATCAGGGCCGCCGAAATCCTTCGTGTCTCGCTCACGTCCCCACCCCCGCCATCCGTCGCCGCTCCTCGTCCGTCAGAAAACTCGCCGCCTCCAGCCGCGCCCACAGGGCGTCGCGCTCGGGCTGCAGCGCCGGCACGGCCTCCAGATCCGGCCGCACCTCGCAGCCGGGGAAGCGTTCGCCCAGCCAGACCGTGATCGCCCCCGCCGCCTTGGCCGCCAGCGGGATCGCCGTCTGCCGCCAGAAGGCCGTATTGGCCTCGCGATAATTGGCGTAGGTCGCGTCCCCCGGTATCCCCAGCAGCTGGGGCGGAACCCCGAAGGCCAGGGCGATCTCGCGGGCCGCCGCATGTTTGCCGGCGACGAAGTCCATCTCGGCCGGGCTCAGGCTCAGCGGCTTCCAGTCCATCCCGCCTTCCAGCAGGATCGGCCGCCCGGCGTTCTCGGCGCCGGCGTAGGCGCTCGACAACTGATCCTTCAGCGCCTCGAACTGCCCGTCGGTCAGCCGCTCGGCGTCCCGCGCCCCATAGACCAAAGCCCCCGACGGCCGCGCCGCATTGTCCAGCAAGGCCTTGTTCCAGGCCCCGGCCGCATTGTGGGCGTCGACCCCCTGCGCCGCCGCCTCCAGCGGCGACAGCCCGTACCAGTCGTCCAGCGGGTGCCACAGCTTCAGCTGCATCACCGGCGCCCAGCCGTCCGCCGCCCGCCCGATCCGCACCGACCGTCCATCGACCGAATAGTCCCAGGCCTCGGGCCAGCCCGACCGGCCCGGCGCCACCTTCACCCGGTCTGACCGCAGCGCCCACAGCTCGTCCGGCGCCCCGTCGCCGTCGGCGTCCCCGGTCGCCTCAATCCAGGCGTTGCCCGACACCTGCAGCGCCCCATAGACAGCCTCCATCAGCACCGCCCCCGACTGTTCGGGATTGGGCCGCCGCATCAGCCGGGCCAGCGGATGGGCCTCGTCCCGCGCCCCGTCCACGAACACCGCCAGCGGGATCGAAGCCGCCGCCTCGGCGATCATCCGGATGCAGCGATAGGCCACGGCATTCCTCTGATACCCCTCGCGCGCCAGACTGGCGTAATCGTTGGGCGTCCACCGCGGCCGCCCGACGCCCGACAGCAGCACCGCCGCCCGACTGGCCTTCGCCTCGGGCGCGCGCACACGCCCCGCCTGGCCGAACGGCCACCGGATCGAAACCATCGAAATCTCCCTGAACCAAAAATCCTCCC
>Ga0209643_1000797_pt1 | contig 40340 bp, 38 predicted proteins | sample AutmiccBRH37_all_FD_187383 | JGI IMG/M metagenome (GOLD analysis project Ga0209643, IMG submission 187383) | Deep subsurface microbial communities from Mt. Terri, Switzerland - Autotrophic microbial communities BRH/37_all (SPAdes) (version 2) | ecosystem: Environmental > Aquatic > Deep...
TTGTTGACAACAGATTTTCAGGCAAGCAAACTGTTCCCACCCTGCCACTTTTACCGAACTGAATCCTCCTGTCCCTGCACTTTAATCAATTTGGCTGCATTGATTCATGCCCTCGGTGAACCATTACATTAAAAGTTATATCGCCTCGCGTTATGATGACGACGCGATCGATCATCCACCTCCAGCACTACCTTGTCGACAACGAAATTACCATGGAGATCTATCTGCCATACTCCTCTGCTGTCATAAGAAGGATTGGTGAAATGGGTGCGGTCGAAAATGTCCCGTCGATCGTCACGGAACCGGCCCGGCCTGCCATCCACTTGATATGCTTCCGTCTGCCGGTTGCCGACACGCAACTGCGCACTCCCCTGCCCGCGTCTGCTCTTGGCGATCAGCACCACCCTGCGCAGTTCGAGATCTGCTACATTTACCGAGGGGTACTGATCCTTCAACGCCTTTTTCAGAAACAGCGTTGCCGGTTCGCCCCGGTGGCTGCGGACGGTGCTCTCATTATAATCGAGAACGAACCTCTCTCTTGCCGCCATGGCATTGCCGGCGATGAAAAAAACCATAAGCACAACCGCCGTCAGGGGAATGCGTAATACTGCCGAAGATCCTGTCCGATCTCTTTTTTCACTTGTTTTCATGCTCCACCTCATAGATTGAAAGTTAAGGTACTACCGGCCTCTTGCTTTTCAGTCTATGAAATCAGTGGCAGCTTGTCAGTGGACGACGGGTCATGTCCTCACTGTTTCTGGGCATGTCGACCCGATGTAGGGAAAAATGACGGGGCTCGCAGTCACTCGGCCAGCAGATCGGCCAAGCCACTGAAACGCTCGATGCTGCGTGAGAGCGCCAGCCGCAGAATCTGCTTTTCGGCAACGAGCCGCACAGATTTCCTGGCGCGGGTCACTGCGGTATAGATGAGCTCCCGACTGAGGATTCTATTGTCCTCCTCCGGCAGAACGACCACCACTTCGTCAAACTCCGATCCCTGGCTTTTATGGATGGTCATGGCAAATACCGTCTCGCACTGCGGCAGACGGTGCGAAGAATAGCTTCGCAGGTGGCCATCGGCCCGCTCGAACCAGACCTTCAGGTCGCCTTTCTCCCGGTCCGGCAGACAGATCCCGATATCGCCGTTATAGAGATCGAGACCATAATCGTTTCTGGTAATCAACACCGGCCTGCCGGGATACCAGGTCCCGGATCGACAGGGAAAACCCCGGCCGGCAAGCGACAGCTCCAGGCGCCGGTTGATGCCGTCTACCCCCCGGTTGCCGTAATGCACCCCGCAGAGGACCCGGAAGCTGTTGAATAACTGAAATATCTCATGAAGGTCGGGGCTGCCGGGCCGGTATACCGCCGTCATGAACCTGGCGTATCGCTCTGTGATAGAGGGGATAGGATCGGCACCGAGAAGCGTTATGTTTGTTTTCGCCGGGGCGACGAGCAGTTCCCAGGCGGTATCGCTGTCCGCCGCATTGATCGCCTTGGCCAGCTGCTTGATATTGTCGTCAAAACGATAGGTTGTCTGCAGTTCGACGGTGTTGTCCGGCAGACTCACGATAAAGTCGCCGAGTACCGTCCCCGACTCCACCGAGGCGAGCTGGTCTTTATCGCCGAGAAGCAGCAGCCGCGCCCCGGGCTTGAGGGCATCGACAAGCTTGCTCATCATCGCCAGATCGACCATCGAAGCTTCATCCACCACCACCACATCCCAGGCCATGGGGTTTTCCCGGTTATGCCTGAACTGCGGCGAATTCCGCCGCACCCCGAGCAGCCGGTGCAGGGTATGCACAGTCACCGGCAGGGCATTTTCGATATTTTTCGGCAGTTCCAGCTTTTTCATACTGTTGCCGACGGACTCGCTCAAACGCATCGCCGCTTTGCCGGTGGGCGCGGCAAGGGCGATTTCCGGCAGACGCTCACTTTCCATTGCCTGCATGAGAATGGCCAGTATCTTGACCACGGTGGTGGTCTTGCCGGTGCCGGGCCCGCCGCAGATGATGGCAAGAGCCCTCTTCAGGGCGATTTTTGCCGCCTCTTTCTGCCAGTCGGTGGCAGCTGAGCCGCCGCCGGCAAAATAGGGATCGAAAAGAGCTTCCTCGTTTCCAGGCGCAAAAGTGATTGCCGCCATTGCCCGGATCTGTGCGGCCAGACGAGTCTCGTACCGATAGTACCGGTGCAGATACAACCGGCCGTTATGCAGCACCAGCGGAGTACGTCCTCCATCCGAGACCAGAGGATTTCCGGCGAGAATTCGAATTTCGCTGTCGGTGAGCGGCAGACAGCTGTGTCCCGCCTCGAGGGCGGCGGATACCCTCCCCACCAGTTCCTGAAACTGATTTTTCGCAGTTCCGGACAAGCCCGACCGGCCGGCAAGAAATCCGGCAAAATGAATATCCAGGGAAGAAAATGCCTGTTCACTCATCTTCTCTCCCTCCAGTCGCCCGGTCCAGCGCCAGCAGTGTCTCGTAGTCGGGCAGAGTACTGAAGACGCCGCTGCCGGGAATTTCCGGGCTCATGCCCCGGACAAAAAGGTAGTAGACGCCGCCGAAATGGTCGGGGTAGGAATAATCTACGAGGAGATTCTGCAGATGACGGTGCAGAACCAGCGTGTAAATCCAGTACTGGAGCCCGTAATTATGGGACTGCATAGCCTTCACCAGATTCTCTGTCCCATAATCGGCAAGATTGCCGCCAAGAAAATTAGTTTTATAATCGAGAATATAATATTTCCCATCACGGGCGAATATTAAATCGACAAACCCCGTCATGTACCCTCGCATCACCCTGTAACTGAGCGGAACTACTGTCGGTTCTGCGGCAAGAATCTCATTGATGCGGCCTGTTTCCAGCCGGCTCAGCCGGTAATAAAATGCCATTTCCTTCAGGCATTTTTTCTCGTCGAGCATGGCGAGACTGAACTGCCGCTCCCGGTTTCCGGCAGACAACGGCGTGGTCACCACCATCTGCAGCAATTCGGTTGCGAGCACGGGATCGACGCTCACCCCGTAACGGTTGCATTTTTGCCGAAGCAGGTCGGTATTCATCTCCTGCCGAGCGATGGCTGCAAAAGAATGGACCTGGAGCAGATCATGGATGACATTGCCGAAGCCGGGCCCTGCCGGCAGGTCGGCAACCGCCGCTAAACGACCGGGATGGCCGGAAGGGTTCTGGTCCGCTTCCAGATCGTACTCGCTCTGCATTGCCAGGGCCGAAAAACTCGACATCTGCCGGTCGGTGTATAACGACCGGCCGGAAGGGCTGAGCGGGCGAAGATCCCCACGCTCCATGTTTGCGGGGGAGACAGGAGGGGCATCATCTTCTGCAACGTGCACCAGCTGCACCTGATTGTCCCGGGCAAAGGCCTGCAGCTTGATCTGCTGCTCCCGATATGGCAGCAGCCCTTCCGGAAACAGCAGATAGCCGAGGGCCGACTGGAAAGAGTCGGCGACACACGGGTGCGGCTTGACATCGGCCCACATGGTATAGCAGCGGATTTTGGCCCTGGTCAGAGCGACATAGAGCAGACGGAGATCCTCGGCCATCTCTTCTTCAATCGCTTTCTGCCGCCGCTCTTCGAACCTGTCGGAGCCGAGATCGACCACCAGCCCGTGCCGCTCTTCATAACAGCTCACCTGATGCTTCTCGCTGCTCAGGCGATTGCTGCGATACCAGAGGAAGGGGCAGAACACCACCGGAAACTCCAGGCCCTTGGCGCCATGCATGGTGACGATCCGCACTGCCTCTTCATCGCTTTCGAGTAGCAGTTCGGCATTCTCTCCGCCGCGATCGCTGCGTATCGACTTAAGTAGCCACTGGAGGACTTCGCCCATCCCGAGATTCTCGGCTGTTTCCTGTTCCTGGACCAGTTCGAGCAGATGCTGAATGTTGGCGATGGCCCTTTCGGCCATTCTGCCCGCGGCAAGTGTGATGAAAACTTCCTCGGCCACCAGCAGCCTGCTCATCATGGCCAGGAAGCCCTGCTCCTGCCACAGTTGGTTGTAGCCAAGAAACCTGCTGTGAAAGGCGCTGAACCTGTCCTCGTCCCGCCACAGGTCGTAGAGAATATTGCCGGTAAAGCCAAACCAGGAAACGGTCATCGCCGTCTTCAGTTTCACCATTTCACCCGGCGAAACGATTGCCTGCAGCAACAGCAGCAGCTCGCGGCATTCTTCAGTGCGAAAGACCGACTCCCGACTGGCCAGGACCGCCGGGATTCCCGCGTCGACCAGATCCCGGCGGTATGCCTCCGCCTGTCTGTGACTGCGTACCAGCACCGCAATATCGTGGGGTGCGAGAACACGCTCGTCGGTTGTCTTCAGGGTTACCGGCCTGGCCGGGTCAAGCAACCTGCCTATCTCGGCCACGGCAAATCGGCGAAACCGTTCGCTCGCCTTGCCCGACGACCATCGGCCGCTTTTATCGCCTTCCGCCTGGGGAAGCGTGGCGTAGACCATCCCGGCAAGGGAGACCCCGCCCAAAAGAAGATCGGCCTCCTGTATGCCTTTGCCGGCTGAAACAGGACGGTAAGCGAGGGCCGTCTCGGCAAAATAAAATGGGTTTGTGCGCGAGCTGAAAAGCCTGTTGACCTCGTCGACCAGAAAGGGATGCGAACGATAGTTCTTTTCCAGGGTAAGTAGATTGTCGGCAGATTTTTTCGCGAGAAAATACGAATGGATATCCGCTCCGCGAAATTTATAGATCGCCTGTTTGGGGTCGCCGATCAGATAGAGGTAATGGTCCTGGCTGCCAAACAGTGTTGAAAAGATATACCACTGGGCGGAGTCGGTATCCTGAAACTCATCGATCAGCGCCACCGCATACCGCCCTCCCAGCACGCTCTTCAGGTCCTGTCCGCGATCCCCCCGCAAGGCCCGGGACAACCGGACAATGAGATCGTCGAAACCCATGGTCCCTTTCACCTCGAGACGATGAGCCACCTCGCCGCGAAGTTTTTCGGTGAGATCGACCCGCAGGGTGAGAAGCAAATCGTCTGCCGCGGCAAGCAGCTCGTCGACCAAGCCGTCCGGCAAAACCCAGTCGGCAAGATAGGCCTGTTTCTTTTCATCTCCCCGTGATTTTTGTCCGTTCAATTCCAGGGCAAGGTTGTGCCGGTTGAGAAGGTGGATCTTGGGGGGCATCACATAGGTTTTGCCGCGGAAGAACTCATCCACATCCTGAAACCATTGACCAAAATCGTCGCTGAAATCTTTTTTGAAAAATCCCTGGTCGATGCTTTCCCGGCACCGCCCGGCAAGCTGCCCTCCGTGCGCCTGCCACCAGGAGGCGAATGCGGCCATCGCCAGGTCCAGCCTCGCCAGGACGTCATCCAGGATGCCTGCCGGGGGTTCGACCAGGCAGTCTTCTTTGCAGGCCTGGCCGACGCTTGCAAGCAGTGCTTCCGGCGACGGAAAGATTCGGGTTAAAAGGCTGCAGGGCAACGGGCTCAGACTGTAGATCCGGCTGCGCCAGAAATCGTCGGCTACCTCGGTGCGGACATGTTCGATATCGGCCAGCAACTCGACGTCGAACAACTGCCCGCTCTCCAGAGCCTGCTCGACCAGCATCCGCTGGCAGAAACCATGGATAGTGAAGATCCCGGCCCGGTCGATGTCGGCCAGCGCCAGCTGCAGACGGTTGAAGGCCGCCTGCCGGTCATTTTCCGGGATCGCCGCAGCCCAGATACCGAGCGTTTCATCAACTTTGCCGCCGGCTGGAGACGTATCGGCAAACATGTTCCGGGCGTCGACCAGCCTGGTCCGGATTCGCGATCGCAGTTCCTCGGTGGCGGCTTTGGTGAAGGTGACGATCAGGATCTTTTCGATAGGCACCGCAAGCTCGACCACGGCGCGCAGCACCAGCATGGCTATGGCATAGGTCTTGCCGGTACCGGCACTGGCCTCGACCAGACTGATGCCCCTGGCGAGTTGCAAAGCGGCGCAGTCGAAGATCCGGTATTCAGCATTCATCGGCTGCACCCCAGATTGAACAGAATATCTCCCTGCTCAGTTGCAGAAATTCGTCACCCAGCAATTCCTCCGCCGCAGTGTTGCCGTAGAGCAGTTGCCACTCCGGTTCGTAGCCTTTTTCCATCCGGGTGCGATAGACCTGCACAGCCTTGTCGATGGCCGGGGTTCTGGCTTTGCCGTTGGCGTCCTGCCGGGCAAAAGCGAAAGCCGGTTCGATGAACAGCGGCAAAGGCCTGCGGCAGCCATCGGTAAAGAGCGCAAGCAGATACGCAAGTCCCGGTCCGTCGCAGAGGCCGCTGAAGGCGATGGCGGCATCCTTGGCAACAAGGCGGGTGGCGTTGGCCGGCAGCAGGTGCGTTGCCACCAGATGGCAGATCCAGCCGGTCAGCAGATCACGGCCCCGCAGGTTGCCGGAGCGGATGAGCAGGATGCCGTTTTCGTGAAGTCCGGTCAAGGTGCCGATCAGACGATAGTTGCCGAGGGTCAGATCGACCGAAAGAGCCGCCAGCGGCTCGCCCATCCGCTGGGCTGCAACCCTTTGCAGAAAGATCTCAGCCTCGGCTTGCTTTTCATCGAATGCGATCAGACCGGGAGTGCCGAGGGGCCAGCGGCTTTCGGCCTGGATTTTTGCGAAAAAGGCAGGGATCCTGCCGGTGAGGCCGGATATCACCAGCTCCTGCTCAACCACATAGCGGTCCAGACCGGACGGCTCGAACATCTCGCGCTCATCCGGCAGCTCCGCCCCGAGATCGAGCCGGATGCCAAGACGGTCGACGATGAAAAACTTCTGCGGGCCTGCGGCAAAACGCAGGAGATCGGCAAGATGCACCGTCACCGCCTCTTCCTCGGTCTGCCCGCGCCACCACGGATCTTTTGCCGGCGCGCCCCGTTGCTGAACTTCCGCAGTCCGACAGTAATAGTCGTTGTAACTGAAGAGGCGTTCATCTCCACCTGCCGCGAAATATCTGCGGCTGAACGGATGGAGCGGATGTCTGACCACGATATCGCGAGCACCGTACGAACTCTCCAGCAGCTCAAGAAATTCGGTCACCACCACCGACGGCGGGATGACTTCGCCGGTCCTGATCGACTGGCCGACATAGCTGAGATAGAGGTGCGACCTGGCTGCCAGCAGCGCCTCGAGGAACTGATAGCGGTCGTCTGCCCGCGGCGAGCGGTCGCCCGGCCGGAAATCGGTGCCCATCAGGTCGAAGGTGTCATGGTTGTCATTTTTAGGAAATACCCCGTCATTCAGGCCGAGGAGGCAGACCACCCGGAAGGGAATCGACCGCATCGGCAGCATCGAACAAAAGGTCAGCTGGCCGCGCAGAAAGCCTGAACTGGAGCGGCTTTCTTTGGCTGAGAGATTCAGCCATTCACGAATCACTGCATAACCGACCGTGCTGGTGTGAAAATGACCGATCGACTCGGCTGGTTCGGCAAGGATGGCCTGCAGTTCGACCAGCTGCTGTTCATCGGAATCGCCGAAGAGCTGCTGCACATACCGTTGAAGAATGAGTGACCATTCTTCAATGGTCCGGTCCTGCCGAAAATCCTCGCGGGCCTGCTCAACCATCTCGACAAAACGACAGAGCCCGCCCAGCGGCTGCGCCCCTTTGCCCTCGATATCGGTAAACGGCAGCACGCCGTCGACAAATTCGTCCCCGTCTATGGCATACCCCATCAGCAGCCGCTCAAGACCTGCCCGCCAGCTGCCCTCGGCAAAATCAGTCACGGCCTCCTCCCGGCGCTGCGCACCGGACAAGCCCCAACGAATGCCGGACCCGATAACCCACTGCTGAAGAGTGTCGAGGTCGGTGGCGGCGAGCTGGAACTGGGGGAAGACAACCGGCTGCCGCAACAGGTCAAGGACCTCGCTCCAGCCGAAGCGACCGGAAAACAGCTCCAGAAACGAGAGAAAAGCGGCAATGATCGAGTTGCGCCTGCGCATACTGCGATCGGCGATTGAATGCTGGATATCGGCGAAGACCGCAGGGATCAGCGCGGCATATTCCTGGATGTCCGGAGCCATGACGACGATGTCCCGTAATTCCAGGGTTTCGTCGCCATGCAGGAGAAAGAGCAGGTGGTCTTTCAGAACGGTAATTTCCCGCAATCTGGAATGGCAGGAGACCACCTGGATGGAATTGTCCTGCTGCGCCCGATCCTGCGGCAAAAATTGCGGCATGATATCGTCGAGAAGATCCGCCTGGATTTGCCGGAGGAGCGGCGCTGTTGCATACTCCTCCTCCTCGAGGGGATCATCATAGCTGTCCGAGTCGATGAAGGACTCGACATTGGTCAGCAGCATGTTTTGGAAATCCCGGCCCTGCTGGCCGAGTGCGGCGAGGAGGGGATGATGTTCCAGCGGTGCCATTTCACTTGCCGGAGACTGTCGCGCCATCCTCTTAAGCTCGGTTCTCCGACTCTCCACATCTCCCCAGTAATGACGGCATGGCGACAGCATGAGGAGATGAACGTCCATGTGCCGCGAAAGCCGGTCGAGATATTCGAGAAACATCGGCGGCATGGTATGCAGACCGATTGCCGAAATGCGCTTTGGCAGATATTCCGAAAGATCGTCACCCATCGACAGCCGGTCTATTACCTGGCGAAACAGCTCGCCCCGATGCGTCTTGCCTTTGGGCTGGAGAGAGAGCCTGCGCCACAGATCCATTTGCCAGCGTTCCGCCGGATGAGCGGCGACCTGTTCGCCTTTTTCCCATCCGGCAAGCATGGGCGAACGCATCAACTGGTACTGATCGAAAATATTGGCCAGTCGCCGGGCAAGTTGAAAACGCTTCAGGTCGGTGTTCTCTCCCGACAGATAGTACCTCAGGGGCTGGTATACCTCGGCATCGAGGTCCCGCAACAGTTCATCGAGCCGCCATGTGAGAATCTGCCGCTGAAAACCGTCCGGACTGATCCCAAGACCAAGCTGCTCGGCGATAAAGCCAAGAAAATCAAGCGGCAGGAAAAACCGGAAATTGCAAAAACAGCCGAACTCGTCGGTAAGACTCTGCGCCACCATCCGCTCCATCCCCTGACTCTGGATAAGAAACAGCTCGGGCGCAAAAATATCGGCCTGTCTGTCCTCCCGCAGAAGAAAGGACAGATGGTACAGCAGGTTTTCGGTACGATTCGAAACGTGGAGAGAGAGCATGGCGGGTTGCGGTGTTCCGATTCAGGGGAGAAGAACCGGTCTAAGGAGCCTGAAATCGCTCATGCCGGTTTCTTCCGTTTACAGAGTGCGTCAGTCCAGTTATTATTTGCTGCCGACTCCCACCCCGGCGTACTCGTAGATGCCGTACAATAGTCCGGCCAAAATGCCGACGGCAAAAAACAGCCGTAACCTGCGATCCCAGGGAATCTTTTCACCATCCGCCATATACTGTAGAAGGGCGATGATCACATAGGTGATTCCAGCAACGTAGGGCGCGGTCTGGACAATCTGCCAGAGAGTCGCTTTGAGTGTTGTGACGCTATCGGCTCCCAAACGCAGGTTGAACAGCAAATAGAAAACAGCAGATAGAAATAATGAAATTTTTCCTTGGATTTTAGCCATATGAATTTACTCAACACTCTCTATTTTCCGGGAACGGATATCCACTCGGTACGCCAGTATCCTCTTTTCCTCATGTTTCAGAAGGTTCACCTCATAACTCCGGTGGAGGGAGACCCTGTGGAGGGAGGCAAAGAATCCCCAGATAGTTTCATTAAATCGGGATTCTGTCAAGTACATACTCCCTGTCCGCTGGGCAAGGACCGGAATCGCTTCCTGCGGCTGGTGGAAGATATCAAAATGCGCAGGGACGATTATGCCGCCCAGCTCAGTTCTCTCACCCTTGCCTCCATGTCAGGGACACATTCTTCGACAGAGGAGAGTGAAAGAACTCTTATCAGGTCTCTTTTTACCCCGGCCGAACTGCAAGCGCAAAACCGGGACCGGGAAGAAGCCGAGCGTCTCTGGCAGGCAAGGCTGGTCCTTGCAATCGGCGAACTGCTGGATCACGAAGAAGAAGAGATAGCCATGCACATGGCCATGCTGGAAGAAGAGGAAAAAGACCTGTTCAAAGAACTGCAGGGAGACGACGAAGCCATCGACGAGGGCAATCCTTTCGCCGAACTCTCCCTGATGAAAAGCAAACTGCAGGGTACCAGCGCAGGAAATATCAAGAAGAGGTTCAAGGCTTGGCGGACCCTCTTTCTCGCTTCCTCCATGGAAGAGTGCAGCGTTTTCCTGACCACCAGTCCGGACGGCGGCGAACTGCTGCTGGAGATGTACGAAAAAAAGACGGGACAGCCGGCCACGCCGGTCGCTGAATTGCCGCTGCCGGCCTTCGTCGGATGGAACACCGTGGAGGCCGGTCAGATGGTGCGGAACTTCTCGGAAAAAAACAGGGAACTGCTCAGCCAACTGGAAGGAATTCTCAACTCCCTTGCTCAAGGGGAGGACGTGACCGGGACAGAGGGTGAAAAATGGAGCACCCTGAACACCCTGGCCGATCCTTGGGGTCAAGCGCTGACCCGGGATTTCCCGGCAGAAACATTCGGAAGAATTCCAGTCAGGCTGTATCTTTTACCGGATTCCTCCTGTTCCGCTCTCCTCGGCAAGGCACAGCCTGTCCATGGCAAACCCGTCAACAGCATTCTCGCTGTAGTCGGATAATTGACGGCAGCTCTTCGATCCCTGCCCTACTTACAGCAGGTGTAGGGATTGATGGTCAACACGGGACAGCCGGCAGAGCGTACCACCTTGTCGGCGACACTGCCGAACATGATCTTCTCCAGCCCCTTATAGCCATGGGTTCCCATGATGATAAGGTCGGCTTTGATCGTGGCGGCATAGTCGACGATCTGTTCGGCTACATCCCCTTGCAGCACCTTAAAGTTGAGTTCTTTGACTCCGGCCTTTGCGCTAAACTCGGCCAATTCGCCGCAGAACGATTCCATTTTTGCTTCAGCACCATGCAGGAGTTCCTCCTCAAAAGTCGGCAACGACATCTGAGGGACGAAAAAACCCGAATAATCCTCAAAATTCTGCACGACAAATACGAGCTCCATCGAAGCGCCAAGTTTCCCGGCAAAATATGCGGAGGATTCGGCTATCAATTTCGAATTGTCTGAAAAATCCACCGGTGTTACTACTTTTTTGACTTCATTGATAATACTCATGCAGCCCCCTAGGTTTTTCAGTCCCTTGATAGGAACCATGTTGATAAAATACCTCTTTTTTTTAAATATTCTCATAACATCTACCCCGAAGCAAGTCTTTTTGGCAAGGAAATATGGTAAATCGTTGACCGGTATATATCAAAAGACTGAATAACCCGGATCCTGTTTGACAAATCATCATTTCGCAGTATTTTGACAAAGACACACTGTGGTACCAGACAATATGCTCCACCAATTCCAAAAGAGGGTTACACGTGCAGAAAATAAAGGCAATTTCCATCAGCGACCGTAAAGGCATTCGCAAGAAGAACAGAGCTGCGACAACACTCATTGCCGCTTTCGGCCTGGAAAACGATGCCCACGGAGGAAAGTGGCACCGTCAGGTGAGCTTTCTTGCCCAGGAGAGCATCGACACCATGCGTGCCAAGGGTCTTGATGTCGTGGCCGGAAACTTTGCCGAAAATATCACGACGGAAGGCCTCGATCTCACTGCCCTCGAGGTAGGAAGACACATCAGAATCGGCGAGGCGGAACTGGTCATCTCACAGCTCGGCAAAATCTGCCATACCCGTTGTGCGATCTATCACCAGGCCGGCGACTGCGTTATGCCGCGGGAGGGAATCTTTGCCGTAATTCTGACGGGCGGTACTATCCAGGTGGGTGATGCCATTGAGATTGGCGACAAGATATCGAAATCTGCGGCGATCGTCGGCAGCAAGGAGACAGAGGAAACTCTCGGAGAACAATTGAAACACCTGGCGGAGGAAAAGTTTGCCCCGGCCTTTATCCGCTTCGACACCCTCAGCAGCAAGGAAGGCGGCACTCTGGCAGCGATCCTTGAGGATCTTGTCACCACCCAGAAAACCAGCGATATCGTCGTCTACGATCCTTCCGGAAACCTTGGCCTGACCCTTGCCGGCTACCCCCGCAAGGACGACCTGCAAAACCGATATCTCAGGGATAACTCGACCATCCATTACTGCAGAACGATTGCCGACCTTGAAGGAACCTAATCGAGGCAGAACCCGCTGCAGCTCGATTTCCCGGCTGCCTTGAAGAAAGATTGCAGGACGTTTTCTCACACTGTGATTATTCTGCATGATGAGAGAGCGCTGCTTATCCGCTTTAGCGGTGAGCCGGATCCACGCATACAATCTGTCTTCCAGAGGCTCAAGATACTAGCATGTCACTTGGCGAACAGCGATTCAACAGCGACAGGGCCGATGTCCTCGCGACGCACCTTACCAGGTATCGCCGCATCCTCCTTCTGGGTGAAATCGGCATCGGCAAGTCGACACTGGCCCTGAAACTGCTGCGGCATCCGACCATGCAGGCCGGTCACTGCCAACTCCTTGAACTGGATCCCGGCACTCCGCCCTTCGGCGTTCCGGGAACAGTCAGCCTGGCCTGTTTGAGTGGCAATGAATTGATCCGGCAGGATTGCCAGGCCCTGTGCACCTTCGATGCCGCCCGTTTTCGCCTGCCGCTCATTCTCGCCGCCCGCCGGTTAATCGCAATTACAGAAAAGAACAGCGACAGGAATACCATTCTCCTTATCGATCCACCTGGAGTGGTCAGAGGTGTCGGTGGCGCTGAAATGCTCATGGCATTGACAGAGACCCTCATGGTCGATGTTATCATTGTCCTCCACCGGGAAAAATCCCCGATACCGCTCGCCCGGGAATTAGCGGCGCTGAAGGTGGCGGTTATCCATTTACCTGCCTCTCCGGCGGCAAAAGCCTGTACCAGGCTCGAGCAACTCAAGCACCGCACCAGGCTGTGGGACCATTTTCTCTCCGATGGCATTGAAGAAACGTTGGTACTCGACCAGCTCCCCATTCTGGGAACCCCTCCTCCCCGGGAAGCACAGAAGGCATGGACAGGCAGACAGGCGGCACTTCTGGACGCAACGGGCGAGACGGTGCGAATGGGAGAAGTACTCCAGCTGAACAAGGGGAAGTTGACCTTACGAATGGTTGCCGGAAAAACAGCGGAGCCGGTCAGCATGCTGATCAGGGATGCCGGGCGAAATCCCATGGGCAAACTCGAGACCATGAAGCGCGTCGACATCCCGCTTACCGTCGGCCGTGAACCGGTGGAAATGACGCCTCCATTCATATTGCCAAAGGCCGGAAGCCCCCCTGTGTCCAGTAATCTTGGCCAGGCCTGGGCCTCCCTTGTTGGCGGCGTGTTCGGCGATCCGCTTGTGCATGTGCGGTTCCGGCGTCTGAAACAGAGCCTCCTTTTCGATCTCGGCGATCCCGTGCGCCTGGCCGCAAAAATGGCCCATCAGGTCGAAGCCATTTTCCTCAGCCATGCCCACCTCGACCACATTGCCGGTTTTACCTGGTTTCTCCGCTCCAGGCTCGGCCCGTTCGCCCCATGCAGGATCTTCGGACCTCTGGAGACTATCCGCCGGATTGAAAGTTTTCTGAGTGGTATCACCTGGGACCGCATCGACGATAAAGGACCGATCTTCGAAGTATATGAGATCGACCGGACATCTCTCAGGCACGCCAGGCTGCAGCCGGGCAGAAAGCGAGTCGATTTGCCGGAAATTCCGATCGCCAATGGGATTATCCACACAGAAAACAGTTTCACCGTCAAGGCTGCAATCTGCGACCATGGTATTCCATCGGTAGCGTATGCCCTTCTCTTCCAACGGGAAATCAACGTGAGAAAGGAACGGTTGACGGCTGCCGATTTATCCCCAGGACCCTGGCTCGGCACCTTGAAACAATACATATACAACGATACGCTCGAGGCTGAAATAAAACTCCCCAACGGCAGAACAGGAATAGCCGGCGAACTCGCCGATGATCTGACAATTATTCGGCCGGGCAAAAAACTCACCTATGCCGCCGACATGGCCGACACGCCGGATAATAGAAAGAAGGTCACCGAACTGGCCAGATCCTCGCACACATTTTTCTGCGAGACTGCCTTCGCCATGGCCGACAAGGACAAGGCCGACGCCACCCAACACCTTACAACCCTTGCCGCCGTGCATATAGCACGCGATGCCGGGGTCGAGCGACTGATCCCCTTTCACTTCTCAAAACGCTACGAACACGATATCCTACAGATCTACAACGAAATTCTGGCGGCAGCCGGACCTGTTCAGGTGCTTGGGCCTCGATTGCCGGATTGAGACCGCACTTGCTACCGCTTAGCGTTTGCGCTTTATTGAACCCGAAAGATTTTCAAAAAGGAGCCGATCCATGAAAAAATTTGCCTTGTTTGTATTCAACGGAGACCCAATGTGTTTCATCCATGTGCTTTTAAACGCACTGGACATGAAAGCCAAAGGACATGAAGCAAAAATCATCATTGAAGGGGCTTCGGCCAAACTGATTCCAGAGTTGATCAAACCGGGAAATCCCTTGAATGGATTGTGGCAAAAGAATCTGGAGGCAGGTCTGGTGGAAGGTGTATGTAAAGCATGTTCCGGTAAGCTCGGGACCCTTGAGGCGGCAAAGGAGCAGGGCCTGACCCTTCTGGACGATGTATCGGGCCATCCCGGAATGGCAGCATATTATGAAAACGGGTACGAAATCATAACATTCTGAGCTGTAAGGAATTACTACACCTCCTGCAGGGACGGACAGCCTTCTGCGCAGGCGTCGGATTCCCTCAAGTCTCTCGTTCAGCCAAGCAGGTCGTTGATGAGTTCCCGGTATTTTTTTTCGATGACATGCCTTTTCTTCTTGAGGGTGTTGGTGAGTTCCTCGCCGAGCTTGAACTCCTTATCGAGAAAAACGATGTTCTGCAGCTTTTCGTAGGGTTTGAAGCCCTGCTTGGGGAGGAGGATGCGGTTCATGTCGTTGCGAATCTGATTGAGCACCATCACGTCGGTGAGCAGTTCATCTTTTTCTTTTTTGAAGCCGCTCATCTTCTTTGCCACATATTCCTTCAGTTCCTCGATATTGGGAATAAGGAGTGCGCCGAGGCCTTTCTTGTCCTGACCGACCAGGATGGCGTCCTGGATGAAGGGAAACATGGTGAGGGCATTTTCAATCCTCGTCGGGTCGACGTTCTCACCACTTGAAAGGACTATAATTTCTTTGGCCCGGCCGGTTATCACCAGTTCGCCGTTAACCGTCATCCGGCCGAGATCGCCGGTCTTGAAAAAGCCGTCCCCGGTGAATGACTTCCGGTTTTCCTCCTCGTTTTTATAATACCCTTTGGTTACCTGGTTCCCTTTTACCTCAATGCCCCCTTCCTCGCCCGGCGGCAATTCCAACCCGTCCTCGGACACCACCCTGAGCTGGGTGCCGGGAACAGGCGGGCCAACGGTTCCATAGGTGCGGCAGGTTACGCCCCGGCCGGCAATGGCCGGGGAGCATTCGGTCATCCCATAGGCATTGACGATCCGGATGCCGACAGCATCGATCCACTCCTCAAGATAGGTTGCCAGCGTGCCGCCTCCACTTATGGCCAGTCGCAACCGGCCGCCAAAACGTTGCCGCACGACGGCCAGATTCTTCTCGGCTAGCCAGGCAAGAGGTAGAAGCAGCATCAATTTGGCAGACGCCAAGGCTTTTTTGAGATATTTTTTCACAGGTCGGTCCACCTCATACACCGGCAGGCGTCCCAGCACCTTTCTTTTGTTGCGGCGGTAGGCGGCCGAAGTCCATACCATGGCGCTGAAGAGTCGAGAGGCAAATGCCCCTTTCTTCTTTACCGCCAATTGCACCTTTGCATAGAGCGCCTCCCAGACCCTTGGTACGGTGGCCACCAGAGTCGGACGATACTTCTCGAGATCCTGGGCAAAATTTTTCACCGAAGAATAGACCATGGTCGTCCCTCGAGAGAGCGCTACATATTCGGCGGTCCGCTCAAAAATATGCCAGCTCGGCAGGATGGACAGCCAGCTGTCCTTTTCAGTCAGTTGAAGAATATCCGGGATCTCGTGCACATTATGCATGAGATTGGCGTGGCTGAGCTGCACACCTTTGGGCATCCCTGTTGTTCCCGAGGTGTAGATGATGGTGAGAAGATCTTCGGGTTGAAGTTTTTCGCCCCCCTCCAGAAATCGGTCTACATCGCTTCTGCTGTATCGCCTGTCTTCCAGCAGATCGTTGTAAGAGAAAATATTGCTGAAAAAGGTGTGCATGGCCGGACCGGCCATGACGAAAATGGACTTCAGCTGCCGACAGTTTTTCACGAAATCGCTGTGCTTTTCAAGCAGGCCGCCGGTCTCGATCACCAGATAGCTGCATTCGCCATTTTCGATAATGAACTGCAGTTCCTGGGTTGGGGTATCCGAGCCCCTGGGGACATTGACTGCACCGAGGGACATCAGGGCGAGGTCGGTGACCATCCAGGCATAGCGGTTGTCGGAAAGGACCATGACCTTGTCGCCTTTGCCGACCCCGCGACGCCGGAATGCCTTGGCAAGAAGCAACACATCCTCGAACAACTTGCCGTAAGAGACGTGATGCTCTTCTTCACCGGCATTGTAGATGAAAGCGTCGTTGGCGGCATATTTCCCGACACTGTTGACAAAAAAAGTAAAAAGCGTCTCCTGGAAAGGATAGTACGGGAGGTCAAGGGATGCCGGCATGGAGGTCGGTCCGGTGGGGCTGGCGCCGATTGCCGGAGCTTTTTCGCTCATGGCTTTTCACCCCAGTGCACGCCGATGGTCCCGAACATGAACTTCTTGAAGCCGACCTTGGTAAATCCGCTGGCGGCAAACAGGTCGGCCAGCTCTTCAGCTTTGTAGAAGTCCATGGTCGATCCGGTCAGGTAAGAATATGCCGCCTCATCATCGGCGATGAGCTTTCCCAGGACCGGAATGCCGTAGCGAAAATAGAGGCGGACAAACGGATAGAGCAGGTTTCTGGCCGGCGGCGTGGTGTCCAGACAGACAACCCGCCCACCGGGCCTGAGAACCCGGTGGACCTCCCGGAGCACCCGGCCGGCGTCATCCACGTTGCGCAACAGATAACCAAAAGTCACCGAGGAGAAGCTGTCTTCGGAAAAAGGCAGACAGTTGGCATCGCAGGCATGCCAGACGATCTTTTGACCGGAGAAGCGTCTTTTGGCCTCCTTCAGCATATTCAGGGAAAAATCGCCGCCAACCACCTTGGCAGGAGGATGCGTCGCACACATCAGCGCGGCAATATCTCCGGTCCCTGTCGCCAGGTCAAGGGTCCAGCCGTTGCCGGGGTCGCCAGCCGTTTTGACTACAAACTTCCGCCACCGCTGATCCTGTCCCATCGTCATTACCCGATTCATCAGGTCATAACGATGGGCAATGGCATCAAACATTTTTCGTACTCCGGGCTCTTTGCTCAATGGCCCTCCTCCACATCCAAAAACATCGTTCCGACCTTCCATTAACAGGGCGCGGACCCAGGCGACCTCGGGAAAGGAATAACTTCACGAATATTGGCCATGCCGGTGACAAACTGGATCAACCTCTCGAAACCGAGACCAAAACCGGCATGGGGTACCGAGCCATAGAGGCGAAGATCGAGATACCACTGGTAGTCGGCAAGATCGATTCCGGCTGCGTTCATCCGGGCGACCAGCACATCGTAGCGTTCTTCACGCTGGCTGCCGCCGACGATCTCGCCAATCCCCGGCACAAGAATATCCATGGCCGCAACCGTTTTACCGTCCTCGTTGACCCGCATATAAAACGGCTTGATAGAGGCCGGATAATCGGTGACCGTAAGAGGCCGCTGAAACACCTCCTCGGTCAGGTACCGTTCGTGTTCCGATTGCAGGTCGAGTCCCCATTCGACCGGAAACTCGAACTTCTTCTTCGCCGATTTCAACCGGTCCACCGCCTCGGTATAGGTAATATGGGCAAATTCGCGGTCGACGACTCCCTGCAGCTTCTTCAGAACTCCTTTCTCGATGAACTTGTCGAAAAGCTGCATATCCTCGGCACAGTGGATCATCGCATCGCTCAGAAGATACTTCAGCATCTCTTCGGCGACCTGCATATTGCCGCGCAGATCACAGAACGCCATTTCCGGTTCGATCATCCAGAACTCGGCAAGATGCCGGGAGGTGTTCGATTTTTCCGCCCGAAATGTCGGCCCGAAGGTATAGACGTCACCCAGGGCCAAAGCATAGACCTCCGCCTGTAATTGGCCGCTTACGGTGAGCCCTGCCGCGCGGCCGAAAAAATGATCTTCCTTGGCGCCGGGTCTGGCGGTGGTGACCTGAAACATTTCGCCTGCCCCTTCGCAGTCACTGGTCGTGATGATCGGCGTATGAACCTGCACAAAGCCTCGATCCTGAAAGAACTGATGCACCGCGTAAGAAAGCCGCGAACGGACCCGGCCGACGGCGCCCAGCGCATTGGTCCTCGGTCTGAGGTGGCTGATCTCCCGCAGGAATTCGAAGGAATGGCGTTTTTTCTGCAGCGGGTAGGTCTCCGGGTCGGCCTTGCCGACTACCTCGATCCTGTCGGCATGAATTTCGACATCCTGGCCCTTGGCGGGTGATTCTTTCAAGACCCCCTCGACTATGACGCTTGTTCCGGTCGAAAGATGTTTGACTTCAGACTCATAATTTGTCAGACGGGAATCGGCGATGACCTGCAGATTGGCAAGGCAGGAGCCGTCGCCGACTTCTATAAAGGAAAAGCCACCGGTGTCGCGCCGCGTACGAACCCATCCTGTGATGGTAAAAGTCTGATCGATTTTCTTTTCCTGCAGAATATTTTTAACGCGTGTCTTCATTGCACCCACCTTTTCTATTATTCTTTGCCTTTGCCGAACAATATACTGCCATTTCGCCAGTGCCGGGGAAGCTCTCAGGGGCCACCCCGACAAGCTCGGCCATATGTCTTGCAGCAACCGAACATTTGAGGGTCAGAAGGAAAAATATTTCCCGCTCCACCTCGGATAAACTTTCAAAATTCCCCTGCCCCTTGGCGATAATCATATCGGCCGCCGCAAACAATTCCCGGAACTCAGGCGAACATTCCTCAAGCACGGTTCCCGGACACCTCGTGCCATTGGAAATGATTCGAGCATACCGGTCAAGGCCGGCAAACAGAGCATCTTCCTTCAAGGCATCGTTGATAATCGGTCCGTCTTTGACCGCCACTGTAAGAGTAAAACCCTGACGGAACAGATATTCAATCAGGAGCGAGTCGTAAACAATCTCGCCGCAGTTGTCGGCAAGATATAAAACTGTGGCCCCCGGCTTCAAGCTCCCGACCCGGTCGAGCAGCAGCCGGCTGTGATCAACGGCTAGAATCTTCTTTCTGCCGGTTTCCAGAGCTTTTTTAATATTAAAGGATTCGAATGCGCCATAATCGATGATATTGCCGGCTATGGCAAAACATACCGCCGCCGACAATTCTTCCACTGTTCCGGAGATTTCATCTCGCAGTCCGGAAAGCATCTTGAGCGCTGCCTCGTTGCTTTCCTTCTTGAGGCTGAGATAGGGATCTTCGCAGCCGGTGAGGTCGGCGATTTTTTGGTAAATCAGTTGCGCGTTGGCCGGCGGACTCCTGGTAACATCGACTTCGGTTACGATTGCTGCGATCTGCTTGACCACATGCATCTGCAACTGGTGAGAGCAACCGGATATCCGCGCTACCTGCAGCGATTGGCGGAGAAAACAGGGAAGGCATTCAACAGACGTTTTCATAACAGATATTCTTGGCGGACATTGGCCAGAGCAGCAAATATCGAATTTTTCGACTCCGGTTCGTCATCATAGAGTTTTTGTAACAGCGCCCGTACCTTTTCCCGTCTGGTATCGTCTGACAATGGACAGAGATTTTTCACCGGTTCAAGGTTCAGTTCAGAGGCAATTTGCATCACCTCGTGTTTTTCAAGATATGCCATCGGCCGGACAATTGAAAGGGTTCCGCCGAATAAATCCTGCCGGGGAACCATGGTTGAGATGTTGCCGCTGTAAATGGTGTTAAGGAAAAATGTTTCGATAAGGTCATCCTTATGATGACCGAAAGCGATCTTGTTATAGCCGTGATCGCGGGCAAGATCAAAGAGTTGGCTTCGCCTGTTGCGCGCGCAAAGAAAGCATGTTCTTTCTCCTTGCTCTATCGTCCTTTCGTCGGCAACTACAAAAGGGATTCCCAGGCTGTGGACCTGACGTCCTATCGCTTCACCGGGATTCAGCGCCTGATCCTGATTTTGCCAAAAGCCGTGGTCGATATGGTGAGCCGTAAGAGAGAAGCGGATAGGAGCCTTTCGCTGCCAGATCCCGAGGATGCCGGCAAGAGCCAGACTGTCGACCCCTCCCGAAACCGCAATAAGCACCCGATCCCCATCGGAAAACATTGAATAGTCATGCATTGCCTGGCCGATTTTTCTGTTCAGCCGGGCTGGAAGCCGGTAACCGCTTATCATTCTTTACACATTGAAGCAATCGGATAAATAACTGGTCGGCACATATCGAACCCGCAGCAGGTAAACTTACGATGCAGCGGGCCGTTCTGTTGCAGAACCTTGGAAAACTACTGCAGATAGGGGCATGTGGCTAAACGATCTTTGACCCCTTGTTCGACGAGCTGCTCGACGGTGATCCATTTGAACCCCCTGCTCTGCATTTTGTCGTAGGACAGGATGTTGTCGAAAAACGATTCCTGGGTTTCACGGAAGTCGGCAGTCCAGAGTACGGCGCCGGTCCGGGAATGCATGAGAGCCATATGCAGATCGGCTGAAGCAGGTTCCTCGATGGCGTATTCCGTCCCCTCGCGCTGCTGGAAACGACGGACTCTCGTCAACAGCACTCCGTCGCAACTTACTTTTCGGCCGATAGTCGAGACCATGCCTGAAAGGCCCCCGGTAATCTCCGGCACAAGCGATGCTACCTGACTGGAGGAGAGCAACCGCACCTTTGGGTGGTCGCCCAGTTCTCGTACCATTACCTCGGTGACAAAGTCCGCTCCCTGTTCAAGAGAACGAGCTTCTGCGGAATCTATGGCGTCATCCTCATCTGCCGAAGTCCCCGCCGGCAGTACGGCAATACAGGAGAGGGGCTCGAGGGGTACCTGAACTTGCCCCCCGCCGTTGCCGAGATTGGCCGAACACGATGTCAAAAGCAAAACAGCACAGACGGAGAGAAGTAATTTGACGTGTTTTTCCACAAAATCCCCTATATGGTTAATGGTGCTAGCTGCTTTTCAACCGACACTGTCCAATCGACACTGTCCTATATGCATCCTTTTGACGAGAGCGGGCCATCGATCCGAATTTTCTCAACCGCCGAATTCAGAGCACGGCCAAATCCCTTGAAGATGGCCTCTATTATATGATGACCATTCTCACCGTGCAAGAGATCAATATGCAACGTCAGGCCGGCATGTTGGGAAACGGCACGGAAAAACTCCTTTGCCAGCACGGTATCGAACGAACCGATCTTCTGTTCGGTAATCGGAACTTCATAATGCAGGAAAGGACGATTCGAGATATCGACAACGACTCGGGCAAGAGTTTCGTCCATGGGCAAAAAGCAACTGCCGTAACGGGCAATCCCGCCTTTGTCGGCCAAAGCGGTGGCGACAGCCTTGCCCAGGCATATACCGATATCCTCGACGGTATGATGGTCGTCCACCTCGATATCCCCATCGGCGCGCAGGGAGATATCGAAAAATCCATGAACGGCGAAAAGGTTCAACATGTGGTCAAGAAACGGAACCCCTGTCTTGATATCGCACTTTCCCGACCCGTCGAGAACCAGCTCAAGTTCAATATCGGTTTCCCCTGTTTTCCTGGCAATCGAGGCCTTTCTTTCTGCTGTATTCGGTGTCATATGTCATATTGTTGAGATGGTTCCAATGGATTTTCCCCTCCCCGTGTTCGACAAAAGCAAACATGATACCTTAGAAATTCATTTCTTGCTCTTTAGGAAAGAATTTCGTGAAGGTACTTTCCCCCCCCTTGCGAAGTGTTAGATAAATATTACACAGGCATGGAGGTGCATCTGCCGAATATTCCACCATACCCTATACGGGGAAAACCTTCTCTATTTTTCGTGACAGTTTGGAAGAAAACAATTATAATACAAAGCTTATCTTACCGTTTTTTTTATTGACAGCCAGTTGAAGACCTTGTATAACCACCGCAGTTTTGACATACAAAAACAAAACGAGCGGGAATAACTCAGTGGTAGAGTGCAACCTTGCCAAGGTTGAAGTCGCGAGTTCGAATCTCGTTTCCCGCTCCACTATACATTGAAAAGGTTCGACGCTGTTCGGACCTTTTTTTATTAAAAGATCGACCATTTGAGGGATATAATGAAAACTTATCTAACCCCAGTCAACGAGATCGAGAAGAAATGGTTCGTTGTCGATGCCGAGAACAAGGTTCTTGGTCGTCTGGCTTCCGAAATTGCCAATCGCCTGCGGGGAAAACACAAGCCTACCTTTTCTGCCTTTATTGACAATGGCGATTTTGTAATAGTTACCAACGCCGAAAAAGTCGCTCTTACCGGCAACAAACTCGACGACAAGAAATACTATCGTCATACAGGGTACATGGGCGGTCTGAAAGAAACATCTGCCAAGGATCTTTTGATAAAGCATCCTACCGACCTGATCATGCATGCTGTCCGCGGCATGCTCCCTAAAAACAAGATCGGCCGGGCACAGCTCAAGAAACTTAAGATATATGCTGGAAAAGATCATCCTCATGCAGCGCAACAGCCTGCTGAATTAGATATTTAATCTGGAGAATTAATCATGGCTCAAGATCGCTTTTATGCCACCGGGAAAAGAAAGAATGCTATTGCCAGAGTCTGGCTTACTCCAGGGACCGGCAAGTTAATAGTTAACCAGATGGAAGCCGATGCTTACTTTGGTCAGATATTTAAAAACCAGAGAATCGTCAAGCCTTTCAAAGTTACGGAAACAGCAGAGCAGTATGATGTTATTGCCACGCTGAAGGGCGGCGGAAAATCCGCTCAGGCGGATGCTCTCTGTCATGGTATTTCCAAAGCGTTGCTTGAGACGAGCCCGGACAATCGGCTGCCATTGAAACAATCCGGCCTGTTGACCCGCGACCCACGCATGAAAGAGCGAAAGAAATACGGTCAGAAAGGCGCCCGCGCCAAGTTCCAGTTCTCTAAACGTTAATTTTCAGACTGAGCACTCCCCTTGCTTCTGCCGGTCGAAAGGCGGATCACAAGGAATTGCGTTTATAGAAAGTTCCCTTGAGGGGAGTGACAGTTCTGCTGTCACTCCCCTTTTTTTTTACTGTCGCTCCAATACTCTTTCATCGGGAGAGCAATCGCCATGATCAACGTCGGCATTATCGGGGCTTCGGGATATACCGGAGCAGAACTCGCCAGAATACTCATCAATCACCCCGAAGCAAGGATTACGGTTGCAACATCGCGGCAATATGCCGGTCGCCGGCTCTCCGATATCTTTCCGCATCTGAGAGGTATGGCGGATATTATCTGCGAGAATCTTCCCGTCGATGAGCTCTGCGCACGGGCCGATCTCTTTTTTACCGCCGTCCCGCACAAGACAGCGATGGATCTGGTCCCGGATCTTCTGGCCGCAGGAAAAAAGGTGATTGACCTTTCGGCCGATTTTCGCCTGCGTGATCTCGCGGTTTACGAAAAGTGGTATCAACCGCATTCTTCAAGTCATCTGCTCGGTGAGGCGGTTTATGGACTGCCTGAACTTTATCGTCAGGAAATCTCCCGGAGCCGGCTGGTCGCAAACCCGGGATGCTATCCAACATCGATTATTCTCGGCCTGGCACCTCTTCTGGCAGCAGGAGCTGTCCTGCCGCAGACGATTATCGCCGACTCCAAATCGGGAACCTCCGGAGCCGGCAGAGTGGCCCAGACCGGGAGTTTATTCTGTGAAGTCCATGACGGTTTCAGGCCGTACAAGGTCGGGCGGGCCCATCGACATACGCCGGAAATCGAACAGGAACTGAGTGTCGTGTCCGGCGAGTCGGTAAAGGTCACCTTCACTCCGCATTTACTTCCCATTTCGCGGGGGATATTGAGTACCGTTTATGCCTCTCTCGCTCCGGGCTTTGACCGCAGGAGCATTGATGACATCTATACCCTGAAATATCGACACGAACCCTTCATCCGCCTGCTGGCAGAAGACATCTTTCCGGCGACTCAATACGTCCGGGGTTCCAATTACTGCGACATTTCTTATAAAATCGATCCGGCAACCGACCGTATCATCGTTATGTCCACCATCGACAACATCGTCAAAGGTGCTTCAGGACAGGCCGTGCAAAATATGAACATCATGTGCGGCTTTGCCGAGACCGCCGGTCTTGGCATTGTGCCGTTTTTTCCCTGAGAAATTTGTTTTCTACCGCCATGTCTTCTCAACAGGCCGGCCGGCCACGCACTATCAAACTGCTCGTCGGCTATGACGGGACGGGATATAGTGGCTGGCAAAGGCAAAAACACGACAGCACCATCCAGGGTGAAATAGAAAGCCGCCTTGCCGTGATGACCACGGAAGAAATTGTTCTGCACGGAGCGGGCAGAACGGATGCAGGCGTCCACGCAGAGGGGATGGTTGCTCACTTCCGGACCTGTTCGAAAGTTTCCTGCGAAGCAATCGTCCGCGGCCTGAATGCCATGCTTCCCGGAGCCATCCGGATTTATGGTGCGGAAGAAGCAGATCCTTCTTTTCATTCCCGTTTCTCGGCATCCGGCAAACAATACCAGTACTCGGTCTTTACCGGCAGGATTCATCCGCCGCAGCTGAGGCTTTACACCCTCCATGTCACCAGTCCTTTGAACTTTCATGCCTTGCACGACTGCCTGAAGCTGCTCGAAGGCACCCATGACTTCTCCTCGTTTGAAAACAGTGGCTCAAGAGACAAGGATGACTGTTACGGTCGAGGCGCGATACGGACTATTTATGAGGCGGCTATTCATGAGAAGACGCGGGAACTCTTTGTCTTTCAATTCACCGGCGACGGCTTTCTGCGCAACATGATTCGTAATCTGGTTGGCACGCTGCTCGATGCAGGACGAGGAAAAATTACTCCGGAAGGTTTTGCCGGCATACTGCAGGCAAAGGACAGAACCATGGCCGGGCCTACAGCTCCCGCCCATGGTTTGCAGCTCAACAAGGTTTTGTACTGACTATTTTTTCATCGCCGAATGTCTGGCCAGGAGGGACTGCAGTTTCCAGGGGGAAGAGAGACAGACCCGCGAATCATCGTTGATTGTCATTACTTCACAAAATGAGAGAAATTCGGCAAGTGCTTCGCTGATCTCAGTATCTTTTCGCTGGATGATCTTCAACTGCCGTTTCATGTCGAGCCCTTCTACCTTCAAACCTTTCAGCCAGCCGTTTTCGGCCTCTCGACAGATACAGAGTGCAGAAAGGCAGGTTATTCCGGCACCCGATTCGACCGCACGCTTCACTGCTTCCGGATGCCCCATCTCCATGACGACATTGACATCCTCCATGTATTTGCCAAATCGCTCGCTGATGGTTGCGGCGGTACCGGAACCGCTTTCCCGCATGATCCACTTCTTTCCTTTCAGATCCTTGTCGATATCAAACGTTTCATTATGGGCAAGCGGGTCGGTGGGACCGCAGAGCACCACCAGTTCGTCTTCAAACCATGGCCGCCATTGGATTTCCTCGCGACCGGAAAGCGGGCCCTCGACAAAACCGATATCCATTTCTTTTTCGAGAACAAGTTTTTCGGCATACCTTGTGTTATACACCAACATATTGACATGTACATTAGGATGCACCCGCTTGAACGCCCCGATCAAATAGGGCAGAATGTAGTTGCCCAGCGTTGTACTGGCAACGATCTCGATACGACCGTCCAAAGTATCGTTCCGTTCCGACATGATGGTTTCGATGCTGCCCACTTGGCAGACAATATCCTTGGAAAGCGGCAAGAGGAATCTTCCCCGGGCGTTCAACAACAGGCTCCGGCCATGCCGGTCGAACAGTGATCCTCCCAACTGATTTTCGAGCTCTGCCAGCGCCATGCTGACAGCGGACTGGGTTACGAACAGCTTTTTACTGGCTTTGGTGACCTGAGCTGTCTCCGCTACAGCTATAAAGATTTCTAATTGTCTTAAAGTGATAGACATCGCAAGTCTCCAAGCTCCTGATCATTATAATTGATGATTATCATCTTTATTATTTACATCCTTTTTTGCTACTATAGCATTTCTGAAAAGATTAACAAGTGTTTTTACCATAAGGATTTCGAGCGAATAGAGGTATATTGAAGTTCCACGTTGTGGTACCTGCAAGGCCAGTTTCTTATTGACACACTTATAACAATTATTTAAGATAGGCGCCATTCCAGCAAGGCGGAAGAATGTTAACCAGCAAAGATCTAACTTGGTGGTATTGTATTATTTTCAATACAAACATTACAAGGAATCGAGTATGGAACATCAATTCACTGCTTTCCTGTACCACGAACAGGTCCTCTGGATAGCAGCCTTCACCCTTGGAGGCTTAACCTTCGCACTTGGTCCGATTGCCATCGTCTATTTGTTCATGCCTTTGAAGACCAGGCAGATCAACAACAAGGCGCTGCAGTTCATTGAATGCGGCATGGATCCCATAGGAGACAGCTGGATACGCTACGGCGTCGTTTTCTATCTCTATGCCCTTATTTTTCTTGCCTTCGATGTAGACGTTCTTTTTCTTTTCCCTGTAGCCGTTGCTTACAACGACGCTTTGTTCGCGTCTTCATTACGGGATTTCGTCGAGATAGTTCTGTTTATCGGAATATTATCGCTCGCAATTGTTTATGCATGGATTAAGGGAGTATTTAAGTGGGAACGCAAAACATTCCTTCGTCGGTAGTTCAATTTGCTCTTGCCGACAAACTGATCAATATCGGCAGAGCCAACTCATTCTGGCCGCTTACATTCGGTATCGCCTGCTGTGCCATTGAAATGATGGCGACCGGCTGTGCAAGATTTGATATGTCGCGGTTTGGCGCTGAGGTCTTTCGGCCTTCCGCCCGACAAAGCGATGTATTGATTGTCGCCGGCACCATCACCAAGAAGATGATGCCGGGAATCAAAACCCTGTATGACCAGATGCCCGAGCCCAAATGGGTTATCGCTCTTGGCAACTGCGCCATTTCAGGGGGTCCATTTGCTTTCGACGGCCAGTACAGTATCGTCCTGGGGGCTCACGAGTTTCTTCCGGTCGATGTGTACATCCCCGGATGTCCTCCACGCCCCGAAGCGCTTTTGCAGGGGATAATCGAACTTGAACATCTGGTTTCAGATTGGAAGAGATGGAAGAATCCTGAGGCTGCCTGAATTTCAGCCTTGAACCGACGAGTAGCCCACCAGCCCCAAAAGGGTTTCCAGAGTTCTTTGGAGCATTGAACATGATTTGTGAAAAAACAAAACTGGCTCTTCAGAGTCTCTTTCCGGAGCCCAAGCCGGAACCTGTAAACATTGTTGAAGGTGCTTCCGAAGTTTCGGAAAAAAAAGGCAAAGCACCTGCTCCGCCAAGACAAGACGGCCTGCTCGAAAGGGACTATGCCATCCACGGGTATCATCTTGACGCCCAGGTCTCCCCGGATCAGTTGCTGAAAGCTGTGTCCATACTGGACGCGGCCCAATTTTTTATTGAAAGCATCACCGGAGTCGACTGGATAAACGACAACCAGTTGGAGGTTGTTTACGACTTCAGCCGGTATGATTTTGATGTATGCCGGGTTGTGATCAGAACAAGGATAGATCGCAGCAATCCTGTAGTTCCTACGATAACGAATATCTATGACGGAGCCAACTGGCACGAGCGGGAAACCCATGATTTTTTCGGGATCAAGTTCGACGGACACCCCCACCTGATTCCACTTCTCCTTCCTGAAGACGCAGATTTTCATCCACTCTTAAAGGATTTCAAGGCATGAATTCTCCAATAGTACTCCAGCCGGACGAGACTTTCATCCTCAACGTCGGTCCACAACACCCTGCAACGCATGGGGTATTGCGGGTCAAAATGGAAATGAGCGGGGAGTATATAGTCAATGCCGAAACAGTCATTGGCTATATCCATCGGATGCACGAAAAAATGGGGGAAGTAAAGACCTATCCGCAGTTTCTCATGAATCTCAGCCGCATGGATTACCTCGGCGCACTCGGCTACAGCCATTGCCATGTTCTGGTTGTCGAAAAGGCATCCGGGATCGAGGTTCCGGAGCGCGCAGAATACATCCGGGCAATAACGGTGGAACTCAACCGGATAGCCTCGCACCTCTTCTGGTTCGGGGCGTTTGTCATGGATCTGGGCGGCTTCAGTCCACTGATGTACGCTTTGCAGGATCGGGAACATATCCTCGATATGCTCGAGGGAGTGACCGGGTCGCGCCTGACCTACTGCTACTATCGATTCGGCGGTCTCTACAACGACATAGACGACGATTTTATCTCTGCCGCCAGACGATTCATTCCGCGGATGCGCAAATCACTCGTAAAATACCGAAAGCTGGTGACCGGCAATGTCATCTTCAGGAAACGTCTGGAGGGGATCGCCCCCATTACTTCCGAGATGTGCAGGAAATACGGAGCCACCGGTGCTGTCGCCAGAGGATCGGGAATCAACTTCGATGTGCGCAAGAATGAACCCTACTCGGTATATCCGGAGTTCGACTTCGACATCCCGGTCTATCATGAATGCGATTCTCTGGCCAGATACATGGTTCGTATGGATGAAATCGAGCAGTCTCTGCGTATCGTCGAACAGGGGCTGGACAAACTGCCGGGCGGGCCGATCATGCCCGACAAAAAACCAAAAATGATTAAACCTCCGGTAGGCGATTTTTACCAGGCGGTGGAAACCGCCCGCGGAAGCTTCGGCGTGAGACTGGTCAGCGACGGTTCGAAAAATCCCTACCGCCTTAAACTGCGCTCCCCGACCTATTCAAATATGCACCTGTTCGATGAAGCATGCCGTGGCATGATGATCATGGATGCCCTCGCTTTTATGGGAAGTCTTGATCTGGTTATCCCCGAGATAGACAGATAAGAGGAAAAGCTTATGAGCTTAACACTATTGAATGTCCTGTTTGCCGTCATTTCAGCCATAGCCTTTGCCGCGCTCAATGCCGCTTATCTGGTCTGGGCCGAGCGCAGAGGGGCGGCTCGCATCCAGCGCCGGCCAGGGCCTAATATCAACGGCCCGTTCGGTCTGCTCCAGCCCCCGCTCGACGGCATCAAACTGATGGCCAAGCAGTTGACGATCCCCGGCGGCGCCGACAAAGTGTTGTTTATCGCCGCCCCGGTTCTGGCGATGTTTCCTGCGATCATGAGCTTTGTGACGATCCCCTTCAGTGAGACGATCGTTGCCAAAAACATGAATGTCGGTGTCCTGATGATTTTCGCCTTTGCCGCCATGGGCGGCATGTCCCTGGTCTTTGCCGGCTGGAGTTCGAGAAACAAGTACGCGATGATGTCGTCAGTCCGGGCTGTTTCTCAGGCAGTCGCCTATGAGATACCAATGCTCATTACCACGATCACGGTCGTGATGATCTCCGGTTCCATGGATCTGATGGAAATCGTCAGACAGCAGAGCGGTTCCATTCTGCACTGGAATATATTTCCCATACTCGGCAATTCTCATAACATCCTGATGCCCTTTTCCTTCCTTATTTTCTTTATCTGCACCCTGGCGGAGACGAATCGGGCACCCTTTGATCTCGGGGAGGCGGAAAGCGAACTGGTCGCTGGTTTTCACACGGAATACGGCAGTATGGGATTCGGTCTTTTCTTCATGGGAGAGTATGCCAACATCGTCATCGGTTCATGTTTGACAACCATTCTCTTCCTTGGCGGCTGGAACTGCCCATTCGGACTTTTTCCGGGCGTCTGGTGGTTTATTCTGAAACTGTACCTGCTCATCGCCACTTTCATCTGGATACGCTGGACCTTCCCGCGCACGACCATTTACGGTCTCTTGAATCTCAGCTGGAAAATTCTCATCCCGCTCTCCCTGTTCAACCTGCTCTTTACCGCAGGACTATTAAAGGTGTTCTGAGATGGTCACTTACTTCACTGATATCTATAATGGCCTGCTGAGCCTTTTCGTCGGCATGGGGATCACCTTCAAAGAATTCTTCAAACCCACCGTCACAGTTGCCTATCCCTATGAGACACTGACGATGTGTGCCAGATTTCGAGGCCATATAGAACTCGTGCCGGATGAAGAAGGCAATTCCAAATGCGTCGTCTGCGGACTCTGCGAAAAAGCATGCCCTTCCGACTGCATCTCCCTTGCGGGGGAAAAGCCGGAAGGCGGGAAAAAGAAGGAACTCACCAAATACGTGCTCGATTTCACCCGATGTTCCCTCTGTGGGTCATGTGTCGAGTCATGTAATTTCGGCGCCATTGATTTTTCAAAGGAATACAATCTGGCAAGCACCAGAAAAGAAGATTTCATCTTCGATCTTCTGAAACGTCTGGAGGAGAAGAAAAAATGAATTCGCCAATGGTTGCTTCCCCCGCCCTGCTGAGTGTCGACGGGCTTGTAGGGGTGGTGTTTTTAATAATGGTGGCAATCACCCTTATCGGTGGCCTGATCGCCTGTAATTCGGAGCGGCTGGTTCGCTCGGTTGCCGGTCTGATTGTCTGCTTTGTCGGAGTCGCCGGAATCTACTATTTTCTCAACTCGCCGTTTGTCGCAATGATGCAGATACTTATCTATGTCGGCGCCGTCGCAGTCACAATTTCATTTGCGATCATGCTGGCAGCTCCTGAAGAAAAGAAAAAAACCGGGGTTGCCGGTCCGCTTTCCGGACCTCTCGGCTTCGGCACTGCCGCTCTTATTGCCGGTGGTTTTGCCGTCCTCGCCCTCCGAACCGAGTGGCCTGTTCAGGATAAAATCAACGATGGTTCAATCAAGTTAATAGGTATTCAACTGCTGACCGATCATTCAATGGTCTTTGAACTTATCTCAATCGTACTCCTGATCGCAATACTAGGCGCCCTGGTAATTGCCCGGGATGGGAGGGAAGACTCATGATGCTTGGACTCTACAATAACCTGAACACCTTTCTTGTAATAGGTGCTTTGCTGTTCGGTATTGGCATATACGGTATTGTCACCAGGAAAACGCTCATCGGCATGCTGATCGCCGCCGAACTGATTCTTGCAGGATCTTCCATTAATTTTATGGCCTTCAACCGATTTACCGCACCTGATCCGGTCACCGGCCAGATCTTCACCTTGTTCATTATGGCGGTTGCGGCCGCAGAAGCCGCCATCGGACTGAGTATTATCATCGCGGTCTATCGTCACTTCAAGTCGATTGACGCAGAAGACGCCGTTCAACTTCAAGGTTAGTCAAGGAGCCATCGGGAAATGGATTACACATTACTCTTAGCCCTGCTCATTCCACTTGTCGGTACATTGGGGGTGATGTTCAAGGGCGACAACGAGAACATCCGCGAAGGAATATCTTCGGTTTCTTCGATCCTCCTGCTGCTGGTTGTCGCTTCGATGATTCCCGAGGTCTGGCATGGAAAGACCCTTATCTTTCACATGTTCACCATTCTACCGGGAGTAACGGTTACCCTGCGGGCGGATTCGATGTCGATGATCTTTGCCCTGGTGGCATCCTCCTTGTGGACAATCGCGGTATTCTACTCCATGGGCTACATGCGGGGATTGAAAGAACATGCTCAGACGCGTTTCAATGCCTGTTTTGCCCTGGCCATCTTCGGCGCTATCGGGGTAGCCTTTTCCGACAACCTCTTCACGATGTATCTTTTTTACGAGATCGTCTCTGTCTGCACCTACCCGCTGGTGGCCCACCATCAGGATGAAGAAGGGTACAACGGTGGACGCAAATATCTTGTCTATCTTACCGCAACGGCTAAAGCCTTTCTTCTGCCGGCCATGATCCTGATCTATGTGCTGACGGGAACACTTGATTTCGCCCCGAATATATCTACCGGTATCTTCCCTGCCGATGTCAATGCAGCTCTGGTCATCATGCTCTATATTTTTTGCATCTTCGGCTTTGCCAAAAACGGGATCATGCCGTTTCATCATTGGTTGCCTGGGGCAATGGTCGCACCGACTCCCGTTTCCGCGCTGCTTCATGCGGTTGCAGTAGTCAAGGTCGGGGTTTTCTGTACAACCCGGGTCATGCTCTACGTGTTTGGCACCGATACCATGCATGCCTTGAATCTAGGCATCCCGACGGCCTATTTTGTCGGTTTCACAGTGCTTGTCGCTTCCATCATTGCTCTTTCCAAGGATAACCTGAAGGCCCGGCTTGCCTATTCAACGGTCAGCCAGCTTTCCTATATAATAATGGGTGTGGCGCTTCTTACCGATCCTGGCATCCAGGGAGGCCTTATCCACATCGTCAACCACGGGTTCTCCAAAATCACCCTGTTCTTCTGTGCCGGTGCAATCTATGTGGTCACCCACAAGAAAAACATTTCCGAGATGGATGGCTTGGGCAAGAGCATGCCCTTTACCTTCGGCGCATTTGCCATCGCCTCGCTCAGTATGATCGGCGCCCCTCCGGTAGCCGGTTTTATCACCAAATGGAATCTGCTGATCGGCTCCGTTCAAGCTCATCAGCTTGGTATTCTCCTGCTCCTCATCGCAAGCACCATGCTCAACGCCGCCTATTTCGCTCCAATAACCTACAGAGCGTTTTTCGGCAAATGTCCGGCTGGCGAACCCTTCACCGGTATAAAAGAAGCACCGCTGGCTATGCTGATTCCTATAGTAATTGCTTGCGCAATCTCAGTGATAATTGGTATTTTCCCCGATTTTATGTTGCACTTTGTCAAGGCGGTGACAGGATGATTGTTAATCTTATCGATTATCTGAAAGAACGAATGCAGACTGTGAAGGTCTTCGGCGCGATAGCTGTTGCAGCCATGGTCGTATGGACCATTGTCGGCGTAGACACCCATCACGCCCACACGTGGATGGAAGCTCACATCCCTGGTTTCTGGGCGATGTTCAGCGTCCTGTCATGTGTCGTACTCATTTACTTCGCACGATGGTTTGGAAAAAGCGGAATTATGACCCGAGAGGATTACTATGGAGACTAGTTTCATCCATCCGTCCCTGATATTGATATTTGGAGCTCTGTTGCTCCCGCTTATCAAGGAGCCCTTCCGAAAAATTTACCTGTGTGGCGTTCCTCTCCTCACCTTCCTCGATGTGGTTTATCTCAGCTGGCATCCGGGGGTGTATGGAGTCGTCAGTTTTATGGGTGACTGGACTTTGACTTTCGGCAGGGTAGACAACCTCTCGATGATCTTTGCTTTCATTATGGCCCTTATGGCTATCATCGGCACCGTGTACGGCCTGCATGTCAAGGATGATGTCCAGCATGTCGCCGCCTGGTGCTATGTGTCCGGAAGTCTCGGTGTTATTTACAGTGGCGATTACCTGGTACTTTTTCTCTTCTGGGAATTGATGGCATTTGCCTCGACTTTCCTGATCTGGTTCAACAAGGAGCCTGGATCGCTTGCCGCCGGCTACCGCTATTTACTGGTGCACACCTTCGGCGGGGTATTGCTGCTCCTTGGTTTTGTTCTGCGTTATCAGGTTACCGGCGATCTTTCGTTTGTTCAACTCGATGAAAACAACACTCAGCTCTTTACCTGGCTGATCATGGCGGGTCTCATGCTCAACGCGGCTGTTCCCCCGCTTCACTCATGGCTCCCGGATGCCTATAGCAAGGCGACTGTTACCGGCGCAGTTTTCATGTGCGCCTTTACCACCAAAACAGCAGTCTACACGCTTGCCCGAGCATTTGCCGGCTTTGACATCCTCATTGTCCTTGGCGTCATCATGGCGATTTACGGTATCGTTTACGCCATGATGGAAAATGACATCAGGAAACTGCTCGGCTGGGAAATTGTCAGTCAAGTTGGCTACATGGTAGCAGGAGTAGGTATCGGAACCGCTTTGGCCATCAATGGCACCTGCGCCCACGCCTTTGCCCATATCCTTTATAAGGGTCTGCTTTTTATGGCTGCCGGTGCGTTGATTCATGCAACCGGAAAATCGAAATTTACCGAATTTGGCGGCTTATACCGGAAAATGCCCAATACCCTGTTCTTTATGGTCATTGGCGGAATCTCCGTTTCAGCGTTTCCCTTCTTTTCCGGTTTTGTTTCCAAATCGATGATTATTTCGGCAAGTTTCGAATCGCATCTTATGGTTGCAGGATTTCTCCTTACCATGGTCTCGGTTGGGACTTTTCTGGTTGCCGGTTTGCGGCTGCCCTACCTGATCTTCTTCGGCGAAGACCGCTGCAGCAAAGAAACTCAGGCAGCCGCCACCGATCCACCATGGAACATGCATATGGCAATGGCCGCCGCAGCATTTCTGTGTCTGCTCATCGGCTCCTACCTGCCCTTTCTTTACAATATGCTCCCCTACAAGGAGGTTGCCTACCATCCCTACACCGGCTACCACCTGAGTGAAACGCTGCAGATACTTGCATTCGCCGCCGTGGCTTTCATATTTCTGAAAGATAAGCTTGGCGCTCGTCCCACTATCAGTCTCGACCTTGACTGGTTCTATAGAATGTCCGGCCGGGGATTCCTCTGGCTGGCAAAAAATCCCATCCAGTGGTTGGACACCGCCTGGGGTTCTGCCTACAAGGTGGTAGGATTATATTCACTGATGGTCATCGCAAAATTTTCATCATGGTTTGATTGGCACGGTATCGATGGTGTAGTCGATGGAAGCGCCAGGTGCGTCAGGGCGATGGGCCGAAGAGTAGCTGTTGTCTTTCAGAGGGGGCAGATCCAGCAAACGCTTTATTATTCGATCACCTTTGCCGCCATTCTTCTAATCTCGTATGTCTGGTCATAACCTTATCGAACTCAAGGATCACTGGTAATGGATCAACTATTGATGAACTCCGGCTTTCCCATTTTGAGTGTGCTCATATTTCTGCCGCTGGCAGGGGCTCTGCTGCTTCTTTTCATGAAGAATGAGTCTATGTGTCGCTACGTTGCCCTCATTACCAGCAGCGTTGTCGCCCTGCTCTCTATACAATTGCTTTTCGACTTTGACAGGACCACCGATAAATTCCAGTTTGTCGAACAACACCCATGGATTGAAGCCTTTAATATTCAGTATATCGTCGGCGTTGACGGCATTTCCATTCTGCTGATTATTCTGACCACCTTCATCATGCCTTTCTGTGTTCTGGCATCCTGGTCGTACATTAAGACAAGGGTCCAGGCATTCATGATTTGTCTGCTCATCATGGAAACCGCCATGGTCGGTGTCTTTGTTGCCCTTGATTTTGTCTTGTTTTATATCCTCTGGGAAGCAATGCTCATTCCGATGTACATGCTCATCGGCATCTGGGGTGGTCCCAGAAAGATTTATGCCTCCATCAAATTTTTCCTCTATACCCTTGCCGGCTCAATCCTGCTGCTTGTCGGCATCATCTGGCTGTATACAACCAACAATTACAGTTTCTTTATACCTGATATGATGTGGCAGGATTACTCACTTACTGCCCAAATATATCTCTTTTTGGCTTTTTTCCTCGCATTTGCCATCAAGGTGCCGATGTTTCCCTTCCACACCTGGTTGCCGGCGGCGCATGTCGAGGCACCTACGGCCGGTTCGGTAATCCTTGCCAGTATTCTTCTGAAAATGGGGACCTACGGCTTTCTTCGCTTCGCTTTACCTATTACGCCCGATGCAACTATGGTGCTCATGCCCTACGTGCTTTGGTTATCCATTGCCGGCATCATCTATGGTGGTTTAACCGCCCTTGCCCAAAGCGACATGAAAAAACTGATAGCCTACTCTTCTGTCGGCCACATGGGATTTGTAACTCTCGGCATTTTTGTTCTGAATGTGAATGGTATCGAAGGTGCCCTCCTGCAAATGGTCAACCACGGAATTACAACCGGAGCACTGTTTCTCTGTGTCGGTATGATTTATGAGAGAACACACAGCAGAGAGTTACGATCTGCCACCGGAGTCGGCAAATACATGCCCGTCTATATTACTTTTCTGGCCTTCTTTTCTTTATCCTCCTTCGGTTTCCCGGGAACAAACAGCTTCGTTGGTGAGTTTATGATCATAGCAGGTGCCTTTGAATTCGATACGGCTCTGCAAAAATTTCCGTATCTCGCTCTGGCTGCCATTCCCGGGGCCGTCCTTGCCGCCGCATACATGCTGCGAATGTTGCAGAAGATAATCTGGGGCGGCACAGACAACCCCGATCAATCCTGGATTAAAGACCTCAACAGTCGGGAGATCATTACCCTGGCACCGTTTCTTTTCTTTGTTTTCTGGATAGGCCTTGGCCCACAACCTTTCATCGACCTGATGCACACCAGTGTAACACAGCTTCTACTCCAGTTTGATGCACACCAAGCTCACTCACTTGCTGCGGTCGGTGCGGTTTTACAATGAGATTCTAACTAACAACGCCTCCCTAAAGGTAACCCGATGCTATTTCTACCCGAATTAACACTGTTAGGAGCTGGACTGGTTCTTTTCTTCCTCAGTTTAGGCAAACAGAGTAGTGGGAAAATTAAGAATGTGGCAGTTTCCCTTGCGGCGCTGACATTACTTGCTTCGCTGCTTTGTCTGCGAAGTGAAGGAAATCTCTTTTTTGCCTCATATCAAGTCGATCTTTTCTCACAGACCTTCAAAGCTCTTATTGCCCTTGCAACGCTTATTGTCCTCATCTTCAGCAATACACTCGCCGGAGTCAAAGAGGAAGTTCAGGCAGAGTATTATCTTTTCCTTTTCATGTCGGTGCTGGGGTTGATGATGCTCGTTTCGAGTGTCGAGCTCTTGGCTATCTTCGTGTCCCTGGAACTCTCTTCCTTTGCCGTGTATATTATGGTGCCGATGCGGAATGCGTCGACTACTTCGGGCTACCAGGTTGAGGCGGGAATCAAATATCTGCTGTTTGGCGTCATGGCAACCGGCCTTATGCTCTTTGGCATGAGTTACATCTATGGTTTGACCGGCTCGACGCAACTCATGGTCATCGCTGAAAAAATGCCTCAACTCTATACTCAGCCTGCCGGGGTCATTGCCATTGTCCTGGTGCTCGCAGGTTTCTTTTACAAACTTGCAATCTTCCCCCTTCATTTCTGGGTACCCGATGTCTATGAAGGCGCCGCCAATGAAACGACCGCCTTCATCGCCGCTGTTCCCAAGCTTGCGGCAGTTGCTCTGCTGATACGGGTAGTAAGCCTCGTCAGCGGTGAAGGTGAGGCGATGGTCAACGTACTCATCGTCTGCGCCCTGCTTTCCATGTTTTACGGTAACCTTTCCGCACTCGTTCAAAAAGATATGAAGAGACTTATGGGATTTTCCGGCATTTCTCATGCCGGTTTTGTCCTTGTTGGTCTGCTAACCCTCCAGGGTACTGGTTTTGCAACCGCCATGTACTATATCATCGGCTATGTATTCATGAACCTGGCTTGCTTTCTGGTTATCTGTTCGATTGCCGATAAAGGCGGCAACGTTTCCGTCGAAGATTTTACCGGTCTCCATAAGCGCGCTCCTCTGCTTGCCCTTACTCTCACGGTCGGTCTTTTTGCTCTGGCAGGTATTCCGCCGTTCGTCGGCTTTACCGGAAAATTTCTGTTACTCCTGGGCGCACTTCGTCAGGGTCACCTCATCCTCGTCATTCTGGCAGCACTGAATACTGCAATAGCTATTTACTATTATCTGTCGATTGTAAGAGTTACCTTCTGCACCGATTCAGAGAATCGCGGCACAATAAAAACAAGTGGAATGAACAATACGCTTGCGGTAATGCTGATCGTAATTATGATCGTCATGGGGGTGGCACCATCGCAATTCATCGATTTTGCATCGACCGCCGTACAGCATGTCATGTAGGTTATCTTCGCTCAGTTTGAGGTTCTGTTCATTACCTTTTGGTCTTTTTCCATGAATTTCTGGTTGTACACAGTCTTACTTATTATCTGCACGTCTTATCTTCTGGAACTGGCTGTTTCGGTCTTGAACGTCAAGGCGCTCTCACCTGATCTCCCCAAGGATTTTGCCGATACCCTGAATCAGCAGGAATATCTTACCTCCCAGGAATACACCAAAGCCACAACATATTTTGATCTCACCGAGTCGAGCTATACTGTCGTTATTACCGTTCTCTTTATTGTTTTCGAAGGGTTCCGTTATCTCGACATTCTCGCCAGGCGATTTACCGACAATGAAATCCTTGCCGGGCTTATATTCACTGGCTCGTTTATGTTCTTATCCTTCCTCTCAAGGCTTCCTTTTTCCATCTACTTCACTTTTTTCCTTGAGGAACGTTTCGGCTTCAACAAAACAACTGGAAAAACTTTTATTCTCGATATCCTGAAAAGCGCTCTGCTGATCATACTCATAGGAGGGCCATTGCTCGCCTTGATATTATGGTTTTTCATTCATGCCGGTTCCTACGGTTGGCTTTTCTGCTGGCTGGGAGTGGTAGCCTTTGCCATTCTTCTGCAATACCTTGCTCCGATTATCATCTTGCCCTTGTTCAATAGATACACTCCTCTTCCGGAAGGCCATTTACGTGAAATTATTTTCGATTATGCCCAAAAGGAAAGCTTTGTGATTCAGGACATCTTCACAATGGATGGTTCCAAAAGATCAGGTAAGTTGAATGCCTTCTTCATCGGATTCGGCAAATTCAAAAAGATTGTTTTCTTCGACACGCTGCTCGAGAAGCTTGAAGAAAGCGAAATACTGGCTGTCTTAGCCCATGAAATGGGCCATTACAAACTTCATCATATCCCCAAGATGGTTCTGGCATCGATACTCCAAACCGGCATAATGTTTTATCTTCTATCCATTTTCCTCAATACTCAAGGCATTACCGATGCTTTTGGTATCGAACAACCTTCCGTCTATGCCAGTATTGTTGCGTTTGGCTTTCTCTATTCTCCGATCAATCTCCTTGTTTCCGTACTCTTTCATGCAATCTCACGGAAACACGAGTTTGAAGCGGATAAATTTGCAACCGTGACTACCGGATCATCCGACATGCTGATCAGCAGCCTGAAAAAACTGAGCAAGGCTAATCTGGCAAACCTCACTCCGCACCCGCTCAAGGTCTTCATCTACTACAGCCACCCTCCTCTTCTGTCCCGCATACAACAGTTGCGACGACACAACTCTTTTTTGCAACAAACATCTTGACACTATAATTTGTTAGAAGGATAATCTTCCCTGTCGACAGTGAGTTGCATTTTATCGACGAGATGGTATTATCGAACATTATGTTTCGACAACTTATAATCATTTCTACATACAGGAGAAAACCATGAAAAAAAGTAAGTTTCGCACCCCTCTCCTCCAGTCTGCCGCAGTGCTGGGAGGTGTGATTGTTCTAGCCTTAATTGCTGCTTCATCTGGATCCGGTAGTGAGGGAGGGGGCTTTTTGGCCATTCTCGCCGGAATCGGCAACTCTATTCTTTTCATCATCGGCTTGGCAATTGGAGTGCTTATCAGTATCGCTCTTCTGATTGGAGTATTTCTCGCAGCTGTTGGCATGACCTCACCGGAACAAGCGTCCCAAATGTACACTGACTTAAAAAAAAACGTTTCACTAAACCTGCTGGCCTGTAAAACATGGTGTAGCTACGATAACATTTCCGGCAACTGGATCAGTAATGACGATTATAATCGAATGAAGCAGGAGCTGAGCGAACTCCAGGAACAAAATGCAATATTAAACAGGAGAGTCGAGGAGCTACAAGCTGATAACGATCAACTGAAGACTCGGGCATCGCTCAAGTAAAATTGTCGAACCGGGCATTATCAAAAACCGCCTAAGAAATGAGAGACCCGCATTTGGTTGGCTCTATTAAAGGTATTCGACAGGTAAGTAGAACAGCTTTTAATTTCATGAAAATAGCACAAGACAGGCTGTCCATTTTTTCCGGATCAGTGCTTTTCATGAATAAACGACTTTCCTTATCACTTTTCCTCTTGACTGATCCAGGGCAATCAAGTAGTTTGCCGCCTCCTGACGATGTGGCGATGAGCTGCCGACTGCGAGGTCGGCGGGCAAAAAGCCGAAACTGAGGGAAAGAAAAAAAGAGTAAAAAGATATTGACAGAGCAACTTGTTCATAGTATCTTCGCTGCTCTCTGCGGCTTTGCACCGCGGGGCTTTTTTGCTGGATGAAAGAGCCTGAACGATCCTTGACAACTGAATAACAACAAACAAGCAAACGGGCCCACGCGGTGTTAATTACCGCAAGGGCATCTT
>Ga0209643_1000801_pt1 | contig 39994 bp, 37 predicted proteins | sample AutmiccBRH37_all_FD_187383 | JGI IMG/M metagenome (GOLD analysis project Ga0209643, IMG submission 187383) | Deep subsurface microbial communities from Mt. Terri, Switzerland - Autotrophic microbial communities BRH/37_all (SPAdes) (version 2) | ecosystem: Environmental > Aquatic > Deep...
TGCCACGATCGCCACCGCCTGATCGTAGAGCGCGTCCTCGCCCTCTGTATTGCCGCCGGTGGACAGGCCGAGCACCGCGTCGATGCTCTCGGCCCGCTCGTCATCGGGGCCTTGCAGCACCGTGCCGAGATATTCCGGCGGGCCAAACGCCTTGAGGTAGGTGACGACCGTCTCCACCTCCTCGTCCGAGACAAAGGGCGCGTGGCAGCGGGTGATCCGGCCGCCTCCGGCCATGTAAAGCATGTCGCCCATCCCCAGAAGCTGCTCGGCCCCCTGCTCGCCCAGGATGGTGCGGCTGTCGATCTTTGATGTCACCTGAAAGCTGATGCGCGTGGGAAAGTTCGCCTTGATCGTGCCGGTGATGACATCGACCGAGGGGCGCTGCGTGGCCATGATGAGGTGAATACCGGACGCCCGCGCCATCTGCGCCAGGCGTTGGATGCAGGCCTCGATCTCCTTGCCGGCGACCATCATCAGATCGGCCATCTCATCGACGATGACCACGATATAGGGCATCTTCTCGGGGGCGAATTCCTCGGTCTCGAACACCGGCTCGCCGGTCTCGTCGTCGAATCCGGTCTGCACCGTGCGCGAGAACATCTCGCCCTTGTTCAGCGCCTCGGCGACGCGGCCGTTATAGCCGTCGATGTTGCGCACGCCCATCTTGGACATCTTGCGATAGCGGTCCTCCATCTCGGCCACCACCCACTTGAGCGCGACGACCGCCTTCTTGGGATCGGTCACCACCGGGCTGAGCAGGTGGGGAATACCGTCATAAACCGACAGTTCCAGCATCTTCGGGTCGATCATGATGAGCCGGCAATCCTCGGGGCCGAGCTTGTAGAGCAGGCTGAGGATCATGGTGTTGATCGCCACCGACTTGCCCGATCCGGTGGTCCCGGCAATCAGCAGATGGGGCATCTTGGCCAGGTTGGCCACCATCGGCTCGCCGCCGATATCCTTGCCAAGCGCGAGCGGCAGCTTCTGATTGCCATCGCCATAGGCGCGGCTCGACAGGATTTCACGAAAGCTCACCATCTCGCGGTTGTCATTGGGCAGCTCGATGCCGATGACCGAGCGCCCCGGCACCGTCGAGACCCGCGCCGAGAGCGCCGACATCGAGCGCGCGATATCGTCCGACAGGCCGATCACCCGGCTTGCCTTGAGGCCCGGCGCCGGCTCCAGCTCGTACATGGTGACGACGGGGCCGGGGCGTACGCTCACGATCTCGCCCTTGACGCCGTAATCCTCGAGCACGTTCTCGAGCATCCGCGCGTTTTCCTCCAGCGCCTCGTCGCTGAGGTGGTGACGTTTGACATTCGCCGGGTCCGACAGGAGCGACAGCGGCGGCAACTCGTAATCCGCCGTCCCGGTCGCAAAAGGCAGTGCGGGCTGCGCCTCGGCCGCGGCGCGGGTCGAGGGCGCAAACTGTCTGACCGGCGTGTGCTGCACCACCTTGCGCGGCTCGGGAACGGGAATGTGTGGGGCGCAGGCGGGATCGGGCGCGAAATCGTCATCCGCGACGAACTCATCCTCGATCAACGGCTCCTCGAACACCTCGGGCGCGAACGGCGGCGCCGCTTGCGCGGCCTGCCGCGCGGTCAGGGGCGGCTCGGGCGGCCGGGGCGCGCCCGGCGCGGGCTTGACGATCAGCGGATCGGGGCCACGCCCGCGCCCCCTCGTCAGCGGCGCAACGCTCTCGACCGGAACGGTCGGGCTCTGGCGCACGCGGGCACGGATCGCGTCGGTGATGCGCGCGTGGATACGCTCGCCCGTGGGTGCCTCGGCGTCATGCGCCTGCGCCTCGACCAGTTCGGACGGCGGCATCGCCTCGGGCTTGCGCAGAAGCGAGGGCATCCGCGCCAGCAGCCCGCCGGGCCTCTCAGCCACAGCCACAGGCGCGGACGCAAACGCGGACGCGGGGTCTGCGCCACGCACGCGCGCGCCGCCCGGCACGGGCGCGGGCCGGGCCGTTGCTACCCGGCGCACGGGCATATCCGCAGCCTCTGCCGCCATCGCGCGCCGCTCGGACAGGCGCGCCTGCACGCCCTTGCCCGCGCGTGCAAGCCCGCCGGCGCCAAGACCGAGACCTGCGCGCAAGGCGGCGTAGGTCATGACGATCCCGACCAGCAGGAACCGGCCCGCCCGGCGCAGTTCCGCGCGGCTGAAGCCGAGGACAAAGGCCCCGACCACCAGCACGACCACCCCCAGCACCAGCGACGAGAGCCTCAGGCCAAACCCCGCCTCGAACGGCAAAAGCCCCAGAAGCGCGCCGAGGATCGTGTCGCCGAAAAGCCCCCCCAGCCCGAAGCTGTGATACGAAGCCCACGCCGCGCCGGGCGAAAGCGTGGCCGCGTGGATCGACAGAAGCGCAAGCCAGACAGGCGCGAAAATGAGCCGCCCGGTCGCCCGCTCCTCGCCGCGATGAAGCATCAGCCGCAGCCCCCAGGCCCCCGGCACCAGCGCCAGGCCCCAGGCCCCCCAGCCGACGATCATGAACAGCGGCGCGGCCACCCCTGCCCCCGCCGCACCCAGCCAGTTCCGCACCGGCGCGTCGGTCGCGGCCATCCAGCTCGGGTCGGTCGGGCTGTAGGATCCCACCAGCGCCGCCGCGACAAGCCCCAGCGCCAGCAGGGCCAGGCCCAGCAATTCCTTGCCGCGCTTCTCGAGCGCCTCGGCGGTGGTGCTGTCAAGGAGCGGCTCGCGCCCGCGTGTCTGATATGCCATTTTCCTGCTCACCCTCGCTCAACCATAAAGACAGTCGCGCAGGCGTATCAGCCCTTGCGCCATCTCTTCTTCGGGGGCCACCATCGCCACCCGAATGTAGCCCCGGCCGGGATTCCCGCGCCCGGAATCCTGCCCCAGGTAGGCCCCCGGCAACACGCGCACGCCCGTCTCCTGCCAGAGCCGCAGCGCCGCGGCCTCGCCATCGGCGACCGGCAACCAGAGGAAAAACCCCGCCTCGGGGCCGAGGTAGCCGGGCACCTGCCCCATGATCGCGTCGGCGCGGGCGTATTTGCGCCCGTAAAGGCGGCGGTTCTCCACCACATGCGCCTCATCCGCCCAGAGCCGCGCCGCGGCGTGCTGCAACGGCATCGGCAAGGGGGCGCCCGCGTAATTGCGCAATTGCTTCATCGCCGCGATGCTGTCCGGCCCCGCCACCACAAAGCCCGAGCGCAGCCCCGGCAGGTTCGACCGCTTGGAGAGGCTGTGAAAGGCGACGATCCGCTCGGGGTCGGCGCCCATCTCGTGGGCCACCTGCAAGAGGCCCACGGGCGGGGCGTCGCGGTAGATCTCGCAATAACATTCATCGGCGAAGATGCGGAAATCGTGCTTTTCGGCCAGGGCGACCAGATCCGCCCAGTAGCCCCGCGAGGCGACGGCGCCCTGCGGGTTGGAGGGCGAGCACAGATAGGCCACGCTCACCCGGTCGAGCACCTCGGGCGCAAGCGCCGAGACATCCGGCAGATGGCCGGTCTCGCGGGTGGCGTCGCAAAACACCGGCTCTGCCCCCACGCTGAGCGCCGCGACCATATAGACCTGATAGAACGGATTGGGCAGCAGCACCACGGGCCGCTCGCCGCGCTTTTGCTCCGGGCAAAGCGCCATCATCGCGTTGTAAAGCCCCTCGCGCGTGCCGTTCAATGCCATCACGCGGGTGCCCGGATCGAGCGTCACGCCGTAGCGGCGCGCGACCCAGCCGGTGATCGCCGAGAGCAGCGCGGGCATCCCCTCATTTACCGGGTATTGACCGAAGCCGCCCGCATTCTCGGCAATGACATCGACGATCCATTCCGGGAAGGCGTGTTTCGGCTCGCCGATGGTCATATGCACGACATCGCCCCCCGGCGCGTGCACGTCGAGAAGCGCGCGCAGGCGCGGGAAGGCATAGGCCGGTAGGTTCGAGAACCGCTCGGGGAACATGGTGTGTCTGCTTTGCTGCCTCTGGGCCGGGGTCGTTTTCGCCCCGTTGATCGAAATCTACCCCAAGCCACGGTCCCAGGTCCAGCAAAACCGGGGAATTGACAGCGCGATTGTGGCATTTTGGCGTAACCGGGCGGCCCTTGCGGCCCGATCCGGCGCTCAGCGCCGCATCCGGTCCCGGATCTCGGCCATGCTGAACGCCCCCAGAACCTGTCCCGCAACACCATATGTAACCGCCCCCGCGCCGATCAGCGCCAGCAGCGCCAGACACCGCCAGCCCCCCATCGCCAGCAACGGCCCGAGAGCCGCGCCCGCCCCCCAGAGCACGGCGCCCATGAGGCCTGAGGCCAGCACGATCCGCCACAGCCGCCGGTGAAACTGCGCATCAAAGCGCACCACCTCGCCATAGCCGCGCGCGCCCCGGACCAGTTGCGCCACCATCACCCAGGCCGCCACCGTCGTCGCCAGCGCCGCCGCGATCCAGCCCACGGACGCGGCAAGGCCAAAGGCCAGCAGCGCGTTCACCACCATCGCCACCACCGCATAATGAAAGGGGCTGCGCGTGTCCTCGCGCGCGAAATAGATCGGCTGCAATATCTTCTGCATGACAAAGGCCGGCAGGCCCAGCCCGTAAATCGCCACCGCCAGCGCCGTCGCCGCCGTGTCATCCGCGCCGAAGTTGCCCCGCTCGAACAGCACCGAGACCAGCGGCAACGGGATCACCACCAGCGCCACCGCGCAGGGCACCGTCAGCGCGAGCGCCACCTCGCCCGCGCGCGACAGCGCCATGCGCGCGCCGGTGTCGTCGCCCGATTTCAGCCGCCGCGAGAGATCGGGCAAAAGAACGATCCCCACCGCGATACCCACCACGCCCAGGGGCAATTGATAAAGCCGGTCGGCGGAATAGAGCCAGCTCACCGCCTTGTCGTATTGCGAGGCCACCAGTTGCCCGACCACGAGGTTGATCTGCACGACGCCCCCCGCCAGCGCCGCCGGAATGGCGATCCGCACCAGCTGGCGCATCTCGGGCGTCCAGCGCGGGCGCACCAGCTGCAGCCCCAGCCCCGCCCGCCGCACGGCAAACCAGACAAGCAAAAGCTGCGCCGCCCCCGCCAGCGGCACGGACCAGACCAGCGCCTCGACCACCGCGCCGCCCTTCCACGCCGCCAGCGCCATCGCGCCCATCATGATCGTGTTGAGGATGACCGGCGCCGCCGCCGCCGCCGCAAACCGCCCCGCCGCATTGAGCACACCGGAAAACAGCGCCACCAGCGAGATAAAGAAGATATAGGGAAAGGCGATGCGCCCGTAATCGACCGTCAGCCCGAAGCGCGCATCGCCCGCGAACCCCTCCGCCGTCAGCCAGACCAGCGCGGGCATGAACACCATGCCCAGCCCGGTGAGGATCAAGAGCACGAAGCCCAGCCCCGAGAGCGCCCGGCTGGCAAAGCCGAGCGCATCCTCCCCGCCCTCCAGCCGCCTGGAGAACATCGGGACAAAAGCGGCGTTGAACGCACCCTCGGCAAAGAAGCGGCGGAACATGTTGGGCAGGCGAAACGCGGCCACGAACGCATCCATCAGCACGCCGGGGCCGACAAGACTCGCCAGCATCACGTCGCGGCCAAAGCCGAGGATGCGACTCAGAAGCGTCCAGCCGCTGACGGTCAGGATGCCGGAAAGCAGGCGAACGGGTCTCATCTTCGGGCCTTCTTGTTCGGGTCAGGCCGGTCTAGCCCATCCCCCCCGGCGCGAAAAGAGGGCTTGCATCCGCTCACGGGGCTGTCGCACCCTGTCGATGACATGCATCTTCGCCAGTCCTGTCCCTGCCACGCATGGCAAACTCATGCGTATCCGCTCAGGCCCATGGTCAAGACAGCGGCCGATCCAACTCACTAGCGGTCCTGCACGACCAGGGGAATAGCGATCCGACCGCCACGCGCCTTTCCCTTTCCCTTGCCCTTGCCCGTGATATGTTGCACCACGACACCTGACAAACGACCCGAATGAAGGACCGACGCCATGGCTGACGGAACGATTGACATCAACGCGAAGCCGACCGAGGAAATCCCCGTCCGCGAGACCTTTGGCATCGACACCGACATGATCGTAAAGGGCTTTGCCACCCGCACCGAGCGCGTGCCCGAGTTCGATCCGACCTACAAGTTCGACCCCGACACCACGCTCGCCATTCTCGCGGGATTCTCGCACAACCGCCGCGTGATGATCCAGGGCTATCACGGCACCGGCAAATCCACCCATATCGAGCAGGTGGCCGCCCGCCTCAACTGGCCTTGCGTGCGGGTCAATCTCGACAGCCATATCAGCCGGATCGACCTGATCGGCAAGGACGCGATCAAGCTGCGCGACGGCAAGCAGGTGACCGAATTTCACGAGGGCATCCTGCCCTGGGCGCTGCGCAACCCGACCGCAATCGTGTTTGACGAATACGACGCGGGCCGCGCCGACGTGATGTTCGTCATTCAGCGCGTGCTGGAGGCCGATGGCAAGCTGACGCTTCTGGATCAGAACGAGGTGATCTCGCCCAACCCCTATTTCCGCCTGTTTGCCACCGCCAATACCGTGGGCCTGGGCGATACCACGGGGCTTTATCATGGCACGCAGCAGATCAACCAGGGCCAGATGGACCGCTGGTCACTGGTGGCGACGCTCAATTATCTCAGCCACGATGCCGAAACCGCCATCGTTCTGGCCAAGAACCCGCTCTACAATACCTCCGAGGGTCGCAAGACCATCAGCCGCATGGTGACGGTGGCCGATCTCACGCGCACCGCGTTCATGAATGGTGAACTCTCGACCGTGATGAGCCCGCGCACCGTGATCGCATGGGCGCAGAACGCCACCATCTTCCGCAATGTGGGCTATGCGTTCCGGCTGACCTTTCTCAACAAATGCGACGAGCTGGAGCGTCAGACCGTGGCCGAGTTCTACCAGCGTTGCTTTGACGAGGAACTGCCCGAGAGCGCGGCGAACGTGACGGTGCGGTAAGGGCCGGCTCTCCGGGTCTGCGCCGCCGCCGCCCGCGCTCAGGCCGGGAACCAGTGCCGGGTGCGGTTGGCAAAGGCCACGAGCGAGAGCATGACCGGCACCTCGACCAGCACGCCCACGACAGTCGCAAGCGCCGCCCCCGAGCCGAGGCCGAACAGGCTGATGGCGACGGCGACCGCCAGTTCAAAGAAATTCGACGTGCCGATGAGCGCGCAGGGCGCGGCGACGTTGAAGGGCACGCGCCAGGCCCGCGCGAGGCCATAGGCGAGAAGAAAGATGCCGTAGCTTTGCAGCAGCAGCGGCACGGCAATCAGCGCGATCACCAGCGGCCGCTCGAGAATCACCTGGCCCTGGAAGCCGAAGAGCAGCACCACGGTGACGAGAAGGCCGATCACGGTGATCGGCTTGACGCGGGCGCGGAACGCCTCGACCGCCCGTTCGCCGCCCTGCCGCATCAGGCGGTTGCGCGTCACGATCCCGGCGGCGAGCGGGATCAGGATATAGAGCAGGACCGAAATGAGCAGCGTCTCCCACGGCACGGCGATGTCGGTCACGCCCAGAAGCAGCGCCACGATGGGCGCGAAGGCAAACACCATGATGATGTCGTTCACGCTGACCTGCACGAGGGTATAGGTGGCGTCGCCGCGGGTAAGCTGCGACCAGACAAAGACCATCGCGGTGCAGGGCGCGGCGCCAAGCAGGATCAGCCCGGCGAGATAGGCCTGCGCGTCCTCGGGCGGGATCAGCCCGGCGAAGACATGGTTGAAGAACAGCACGCCAAGCGCGGCCATGGTAAACGGCTTGATCAGCCAGTTGACGGCGAGGGTGATGGCAAGCCCCTTGGGCCGCTCGCCCACCTGCCGCAGCGCGCCGAAATCCACGCCCACCATCATCGGATAAACCATCGCCCAGATCAGCAGCGCCACGGGCAGGTTGACGCGCGCGATCTCGGCACCGGCCAGCGTCTGAAAGAGGCCGGGGACCAGATTGCCAAGCACCACCCCCGCCGCGATGGCCAGCGCCACCCAGAGCGAGAGCAATCGCTCGAACCTGCCCATCCCGCCGGGGGCATCTGCGATGTGATCGGTCATGGCATGAGGGATAGGCCCGCGCGGCACGGCGCGCAAGCGGGGTTTCGCCGCGCCTTGGTGACGGGAGCGTTACTCGGCCAGTTTCACCAGCGCGTGGCGCTTGCGGCCGGCCGAGAGCTTGATCGGCGTGGCAAGGGCGGCGGCGTCGAGCATGAGGCCCGCATCGGTGAGCGGCACATCGTCGAGCCGCGCGCCGTTCTCGGCGATCAGGCGCCTGGCCTCCTTGCCGGACCTGGCAAGCCCCGCGCGCACGATCAGGTGCACGATGGACAGGCCCGAGGCGAGTTCCTCGCGCGTGATCTCGACGGTGGGAAGGTCATCGCCCACGCCGCCCTTCTCGAACACCTCGCGGGCGGTGGCCTCTGCCGCCTGCGCCGCCTCGGCCCCGTGCAGCAACGTGGTGACTTCATTTGCCAGAATGATCTTGGCCTCGTTGATCTCGGCCCCTTGCAGCGCGCCGAGGCGGTCGCATTCCCCGACCGGCAATTCGGTATAGAGCTTGAGAAAGCGGCCCGTGTCGGCATCGGTGGTGTTGCGCCAGAATTGCCAGAATTCATAGGCGCTGAGCAGGTCGCCGTCGAGCCAGACCGCGCCGGAGGCGGATTTGCCCATCTTGCGCCCGTCCGAGGTGGTCAGCAAGGGCGAGGTCAGGCCGTAAACCTCGGCGTCGAGCACCCGGCGGGTAAGGTCGATGCCGCTCACGATATTGCCCCACTGATCCGAGCCGCCCATCTGGAGGATACAGCCGTGGCGGCGGTGAAGCTCGAGGAAATCATAGGCTTGCAGGATCATGTAGTTGAATTCGAGAAAACTGAGCGATTGCTCGCGGTCAAGCCGCGACTTGACCGATTCAAACGACAGCATCCGGTTGACCGAGAAATGCCGCCCGATATCGCGCAGGAAATCGAGATAGTTCAGCCCGTCGAGCCATTCGGCATTGTCGAGCATGAGCGCGCCGTCCGCCTTGTAGGAAAGGTAGCGCGCGAAAACGCGCTTCATGCCGGCGATGTTCGCGTCGATCTCGGTCGGACTTAGCAGCGGGCGTTCATCCGAACGGAACGACGGATCGCCCACCTTGGTCGTGCCCCCGCCCATCAGCGTGATCGGGCGATGCCCGCATTTCTGCAACCATCGCAGCATCATGATGTTGAGAAGATGCCCGACATGAAGCGATTTCGCCGTCGCGTCATAGCCGATATAGGCCGTCACCGTGCCCGCGCGCAGCGCCGCGTCGAGCGCCTCGAGATCGGTGCAATCGGCGAGATAGCCGCGCGCCTGCATGATATGCAGGAAATCCGATTTCGGGCGATAGGTCATGGTGCTTGTCCTGTCTGCGATTGCGCGGCATGTATAGGCAGTCGTGGGGCGAAGGAAAAGGCCATGTTGAAGGCGGGGCGGGTTTGGGCCTTGGGCGCGATGTCGGGAACCTCGCTGGACGGGGTGGACGCGGCCATGATCGAGACCGACGGCCACGAGATCTTCGGCTTTGGCCCGAGCGCCTATCGGCCCTATTCGGCGCAGGAGGCGGCGGTGTTGCACGCCGCGCGCGGGCATTGGCCCGGCACGCCGGAGGTGGCCCGCGCGGCGGCTGTGGTCGAGGCCGCGCATATCGAGGTGCTGCGCGCCATGACGGGCGCGGCGCTGGTCGGGTTTCACGGCCAGACCCTGGCGCATGAGCCGGGCGGGCGCGGCACCCATCAGGCCGGGGATGGCGCGCGGCTGGCGCAGGCGCTTGGCCTGCCGGTGGTGTGGGATTTCCGCAGCACCGACGTGCGGCTGGGGGGCGAGGGCGCGCCGCTCGCGCCGTTTTACCATTTCGCCTGCGCGCGGTGGATCGGCGCCACGCGGCCCTTGGCCTTTCTCAATCTGGGCGGGGTGGGCAACCTGACATGGCTGGACCCGCGCAAGACCCGGCCCGAGGAGGCGGGCGCGCTGCTGGCGTTCGACACCGGGCCGGCCAATGCGCCGCTCGACGACCTGCTGCGCGCGCGACGGGGCGCGGCGTTTGACCGCGACGGCGCGCTGGCGCGGCGGGGCCGGGTGGCGCAGGGCGCGCTGGAATGCTTTCTGGACGCGCCGTATTTCGCGCGGATGCCTCCCAAATCGCTTGACCGCGACGCATTTGCCGGGATGATCGCGCGGGTGGGGGAACTGAGCGACGCGGATGCGGCGGCGACGCTGACGGCGATGGCGGCCTCGGCGGTGCGGCGCGGCATGGCGCATTGCCCCGTGCCGCCCGAGCGGGTGCTGGTCTGCGGCGGCGGGCGCAGGAACCCGGCGATGATGGCGATGCTGGCGGCGGCGCTGGATTGTCCGGTGATGCCGGTCGAGGATGCGGGGCTTGACGGTGACATGCTGGAGGCGCAGGCATTCGCCTATCTCGCGGTGCGCGTGGCGCGGGGGTTGCCCACCTCGTGCCCCGGCACGACGGGGGTGCGGGCGGCGGTGTCGGGCGGGGTGCTGAGCCAGCCCATGAAGAAGGAAGGGACATGAGCAAGACCGGAAAGACCCCCGCGACCATCGCGGCGCAGGCGGCGGGGGCGGTGGATGCGGCAACGGGCGGCGCGGTGCCGGGGATCAGCCTTGCCACGACCTATCTGCGCGGCGAGGATTACGGGCTGGTGCGCCCCGGCAATGTCTATGGGCGCGATCACAACGAGACCGTGCGGCAGGCCGAAGAGGTGATCCGGCAGCTCGAGGGCGCGGCGGCGAGCCTGCTGTTTCCCTCCGGCATGGCGGCGGTGGCGGCGGTGTTCCGGGCGCTGCCTTCGGGCGCAAGGGTGGTGATGCAGACCGGCATCTACTGGGGCACGCTGAAATGGGTGCGCGAGTATTGCGTGCGCCGCGCGATCCTGCTCGACGAGGTGGAGGCGAGCGACGCGGGCGCGCTCGCACAGGCGTGCCGGTCCTCGGCGGATATGGTCTGGATCGAGACGCCGTCGAACCCGTGGCTGCGCACCGTCGATATCACGGCGGCGGCGGGCATGGCGCACAAGGCGGGCGCGGTTCTGGTGGTCGATGGCACGGCGGCGACGCCGGTGCTGACCCGCCCGCTGGATCTGGGGGCGGATATCTCGATGCATTCGGCGACGAAGGCATTGAACGGTCATTCGGACGTGCTTGCAGGCGTGCTGTCGTGCCGCGAGCCGGGCTTGCCCATGTGGCGGGAAATCGCGGTGGACCGGCACGATGCGGGGGCCATTCTCGGGCCGTTCGAGGCGTGGCTGCTGATGCGGGGGATGCGGACATTGCCCTTGCGGGTAGAGCGGATGTGCTCAAGCGCGATGGCGCTGGCGCGGTGGCTGGCGGCGCATGAGGGCGTCGCGGCGGTGCTCTATCCGGGGCTGGCGGGCCATGACGGCCACGCGGTAGCGGCGCGGCAGATGAAGGGGGGTTATGGCTATCTGCTGTCGTTCCTGGTCAGGGGCGACCGGGCGCGCGCGCTCGACGTGGTGGGGCGGCTGCGGCTGTTCCAGCGGGCGACCTCGCTGGGCGGGGTGGAGAGCCTGGTGGAGCATCGCCACACCATCGAGCCCGATACGGGGATACCGGAAAACCTGATCCGCCTCTCGGTCGGGATCGAGGATTCGGACGATCTGCGGGCGGACCTGGCACAGGCGCTGGCGCCGTAGGGGGCCTCGCGTCTCACGCCTGCGACTCAGTCCGCAACCGCATCCAGCCAGCGCCGACATGCGGCATCGACCGCGCGGTGCAGCAGCAACGTCAACAGCGCCAGCACGAACAGCGCGGCGAACATGAGGTCGATCCTCGCGCGCCCGTTGGCCAGAAGCATCAGGTAGCCAAGCCCTTTCGAGGCCCCCACCCATTCGCCGATGATCGCGCCGATCGGCGCATAGACCGCCGCCAGCCGCAGCCCCGAGGCAAGGCCGGGCAGCGCAGCCGGCACACGGATGAGCCACATCAGCCGCACAGGCGAAGCCCCCATCACGCGGCCCAGGTCGATCAGCGGCTGCGGTGTGCGCATGAGCGCGTCGAAAAAGGCCGACGTGACCGGAAAATAGATGATGAGCAACGCCATGGCGATCTTGGACGCGAGACCATAGCCCAGCCACAGCGTGAGGATCGGCGCGAGCGCAAAGACCGGGATCGCCTGTGAAAAGACCATCATCGGTCGGATCAGACGGCGCGCCACGGGCGAGGCGGCAAGGCCAATCGCCGTGACCCCGCCGAGCGCCGCGCCAAGCGCCAGCCCGATCAGCACCTCCGCGGCGGTGATGGCTGCGTGTTCGGCGATGAGCGCGCGGCTCGTCCAGAGGGCTTCGGCCACGCGGACCGGCCCCGGCAGGATGAAGGGCGGCAGACCCGCCAGCACCACCAGCGCCTGCCACAGCCCAAGCGCGAGCCCGGCAGAGGCAGCGACGGCAAGGGCGCGGCTCATGGCGCGGCCCCGGCCGCGCGCAGCCGCGCAAGCAGGCGGCCCTGCACGGCCAGCGTTTCCATGTCCTCGACGGCGCGCGGCACCATCGCGCGCGGCGGTGTCACGCTCTCCAGTCCGGTTTCCGTCAGGATGTGGATGGCGTGACCCATGCGCGCCGCCTCGCCGGGATCGTGCGTCACCATCAGCACCGTGCGCCCTGCAAGATGCTCGGCCGCCAGATCCTGCATCTGCGCGCGCGTACCCGCGTCGAGCGCCGAGAACGGCTCGTCCAGAAGGACAACGGGGCGATCCTCCATCAGCGTGCGCGCAAGCGCCACGCGCTGGCGCTGCCCGCCCGAAAGGGCGCGGGGGCGCTTGCCGGCATGCGCGGAAAGGCCCATCCGCTCAAGGATCGCGCGGGCGCGGGGCAGGTCGGGCGGCTGCCCGCGCAACCGCGCCCCGAGCGCCGCATTGCCCAGCACATCGCGCCACGGCAGCAGGTCCGCCCCCTGCGCCATGAGCGCGATGCGCCCCGCAAGCGGCAGGCCGTCGGAGGCCAGGATGCGGCCCTCGAACCGCGTCACCTCGTCAAGCCCCGCGACAAGGCGCAACAGCGTCGTCTTGCCCACGCCCGAAGGGCCGAGCAGACAGGTGATCCGTCCACCCGCGATCTCCAGGCGCAACGGACCAAAGAGCCGATCGGCGCCGATATGGGCGGTGCCGTCGATGACAAGCGCGGGTGCGGCGCACATGGGGCGGTCCTTGTCTGGGGGATGGCCCCCCGGCGGATAGGCGCGGTCTAGCATCGCGGTTGCGCCCCGGCAAGTTATCCGGGGCGCGTTGAGGCTTTGTTAAAGAAGGCTTGCGATACTGTGCGCGGACGGGCGTGGAGAGGGATATGAACGGGCTGATCAATCGGGCGCTCCAATGGCTGGTGCGCGACTCCTACGGCGAGGCGCTCTGGCGCGGGCTGGTCGAGGCGCTGGCGCTCGGCGAGGCGGCGTTCGAGCCGTTGATGCCCTGCGAGCCGGAAGTGACCGACCGACTGTTGTCGGCGCTCGCAGAGCGGATCGGGCGCGCGCCCGAGGAAATTCTGGAGGATCTGGGCACCTATCTCGTATCCCAGCCGCGCACCGAGGCGGCGCGCCGGCTGTTGCGCTTCGGCGGCGTGGATTTCGTCGATTTCCTCTACTCGCTGGAAGATCTGCCGGATCGCGCGCGCCTGGCCATGCCGGATTTCACCCTGCCCGAAATACGGCTTCATCCCGGCGCCGCCGGGCTTTACCGGATCGAGTTGGGGACCTGTCCGCAGGCCGGGCTGCGGCTCGGGCCGGTGCTGGTGGGCCTGCTGCGGGCGATGGCGGATGATTATGGCGCGCTGGTGCTGCTGGATCATCGCGGCGCGGACAGCCGGGGCGAGGTGATCGAGGTGCGGCTGCTCGATGCCGCCTTTGCCGACGGGCGCGCCTTCGATCTCGGCGCGGGGCCGGTCGCGCGATGAGCGCGGTCGCGGCCCTCGGCGCGATCCTCGCGCGGCTTTGCCCGATGTTCGTCCTTGTCGGGCCGAGCGGGCATGTGCTGGCGTCGGGGCCGACGCTGGCGCGGATCCTGGCCCCACGCGAGATCAAAGGCGCACGGTTTCTGGAGATGTTCGAGGTGCTCAGGCCGCAGCCGGTCGATGACATGGCCGGGCTGGCCGCGCTCGAGGGGGCCCGGCTGCGGCTGCGGTTGCGCGCGGGGCGCTCTCTCGCGCTCAAGGGGGTGGTGTGCCGCCTGTCCGGGGACGGGTCGCTCGGACCTGCGGGTGGGGTCGTCGTCAACCTGTCCTTCGGCATTTCGGTGCTCGAGGCGGTGCGCGAATATTCCCTGACCGGGGCGGATTTCGCGGTGACCGATCCGACCACGGAAATGCTCTATCTGCTCGAGGCCAAGAGCGTGGCCATGGAGGAATCGCGCCGTCTCAACCACCGGCTGGAGGGGGCCCGGCGCGCCGCGCAGGAGCAGGCACTCACCGATCCGCTCACCGGACTGCGCAACCGCCGCGCGTTCGATCTCGCGCTCGCAGGTCTTCTGCACGCCGGCAATGCCTTCGCGCTCCTGCATCTCGACCTCGATTTCTTCAAGCAGGTAAACGACACGCATGGCCATGCGGCGGGCGATCTGGTGCTGCGCGTGGCGGCGCAACGGATGCGCGCGGCCGTCCGCGAGGACGACATCATCGCGCGGGTGGGCGGAGATGAGTTTGCACTGCTTCTACCGGGTGTCAACGACATGGCTGCCTTGCGCCTCATTGCGCAAAGGCTGATTTCGACGATCGAGGAACCGGTGAGCGACGGCGCGCGAAGCTATCGCGTCTCGGCCAGCGTCGGCGGCACTCTGGACCGCCAGCGAGAACGTAACAGCGCAGAGGCACTTCTCGCCGTGGCCGATCGCGCGCTTTACACCGCCAAAGAGACAGGCCGGGGGCGTTCTGTCATCGATACTGCGCCGAGATCCGCCCCCCCGGCACCTTCCGGGCACGACAGTCAGGGGGCGGCAATGCGTTCCAGATAGGACCAGACATCGCGCGCCTTGTCCGCATCGGGCAGCTTGTAGGCCATCTTGCCGCGGGCGGTGGGATCGTCCAGATAATCCCGAAGAAACCCGGTCGCGTCGCGCACATAAACAACGAAATCGGCCTCGTTCCAGCGCAATCCCCGGCGACCGGCCTCGACCATGGAAACCGAATAGCTGAATCCCGGAACGCTGCCCGCAGGCCGCCCGATTACCGCCTGGAGATTGGGGCCGGTCCGACCGCCCCGCACGACGAACCGCCCGTTCCGGTCGATCACCGAATGACAGGCGCGACAATCTCCGAACAGCACCGCGCCACGATCGGGGTCCGGGTCCGCCGCCGACGCGGGAAGGCCGGGGGCGATGCTCCCGATCAGGCAAATCGTCCAAAAGCTGTTTTTCATTCTGTCTCCTCCAGCAAGCCCATATCCGAGACTTGGCACGAGGCGCTCGATACGCAATCGTCCGCGACCGTGCCTCACGGGCTTGTCATGTCTCCTGACGCGGATGTGTCCGGGACAGGTGATCGCCGATGTTCGGGCGGGTCATTCGGGCGGTTTCCCGCCACCTCAAGGCGTCATTTCGGCAGATCGCGCGCCGCGAAACGAAAACGTCAGAATGTTTACACCTCAACAGGGTGGACACGTTCCGGTCGGGAGTGGCACGCGGTCAAAAGCCGGCTCGCCCCCATGTTCGAAGACCGCTTCCCAATGACGTCACGAAAGATGACAGGGCACAAAATTCCGCACAGTCTCTTTTCCGCCCGACCGAAAGGGGCGCCGGGCAAGGCCGGCCGGCTCAGCCCTCGAGCGCGCGGCGCAAAAGCTCCAGATCGTCGGCAATCTCGGCATCCTTGCTGCGCAACTCGCCTATGCGGCGCACCCCGTGCATCACGGTGGTATGATCGCGCCCGCCGAAACTGCGCCCGATTTCGGGAAGCGAGCGCGAGGTGAGCTGCTTGCACAGATACATCGCCACCTGACGCGGGCGCGCATAACAGCGTGTGCGTTTCGGGCCGACCATGTCGGAAAGGCGGATATTGTAGTGATCGGCCACCTTGCGCTTGATCTCCTCGATCGAGACCTTGCGCTCGAAGCTGCGCAGCATGTCGGCAAGGCAGTCCTGCGTCAGATCCTGCGTGATCGGCTTGCCCACCAGTGAGGCAAAGGCGAAAAGCCGCGTCAGCGCCCCTTCGAGCACGCGCACGTTGGTGTTGATGCGATGCGCGAGAAATTCCAGAACGCCCGGCTCGATCGCCAGATCGGGATGCTGCAAGCTGTGATGCTCGACCCGCGTCTGAAGGATCCCAAGGCGCAATTCGTAATCGGTCGGGTGCAGATCCACCACGAGGCCGCATTGCAGCCGCGACTTGATCCGGTCCTCCAGCCTGGCGATGTCGCCGGGCGCACATTCGGCGGAAATCACGATCTGCTTGTTCTGGTCGACGAGCGCGTTGAAGGTGTGAAAGAACTCCTCCTGCGTGCTGTCCTTGCCGGCGATGAACTGCACATCATCGACCATCAGCACATCGACCGAGCGGAACATCTGCTTGAAATCCATGATCTTGCGATCGCGCAGCGCCTGCACGAAGCGATACATGAACTGCTCTGCCGAGAGGTAGAGAATGTTCATTCCGGGCCGTTTCTCGACAAGCTCCCAGGCGATGGCCTGCATGAGATGCGTCTTGCCCAGGCCCACACCGCCATAAAGAAAGAGCGGATTGAACGTGGCCGCGCCGCCCTCGGCCACCCGGCGCGCGGCGGCATGGCCAAGGTGGTTCGGCTTTCCCACCACGAAACTGTCAAAACGAAAACGCTCGTCAAGCGGGGCGGAGTGGAGCGGGTTGTCGCTGCGCACGGGATCGTGCGCGGCAGACGCCTGCCGGGGCCGGCTCCTGGAACTGGCGGTCACGCGAAAATCGATCTTGCGCACCCTGGGATCGGCCCGCGCGATCTGATAGAGGATCAACTCTCCATAATGTTGCGACACATAATTGCCGAGAAACGTCGTCGGCACCGCGAAGGTAGCCACCCCATCAACCACGTCCGCGAATTCAAGCGGCTCGATCCAGTTTCGAAAGTTGTTCGGCCCCACAGTCTGACAGATCCGCTGTTTCAATTCGCCCCATTGTTCCGATATCATCTCTGTCATTCCGCTACTGTGTTGCGACGCCCGCAGCCAGGGGCCACCGACACCAGATCCCGTTTTGGCGTCTCACGAAGAGGGGGCATGACACAGTTACAGCCTTGACAAGACGCCAGGGCCGGAACCTGTCTGCCTTCACGAGCATTTCAGAAAAACGCCGCACTACCAGCCCTTCCCAAGGTAGCCGGTGCCCCCTTTCCCTGAAATGCGTGCCAGACAGAACCACTGCGGCTATGCCGTTTTTCAAGCGACCGGTCACATGTCGGATCCCGATGCGCCGCGGCCTGTCCCCCCAAGCGTGAATCGCGTGCTCGAAACTAGCAATGCCGGGCGCGTTCCGGCAACTCATCAATGCGCTTGACAGGGGCGGCAACGAAAAAGAATCTCTCGCTTGCGCAGCAAAGCATCAATAAAAAAAGGCACCGCGCGGCGACGGTGCCTTTTGCGTCAACGGGTTGGCCCGAACTCAGCCGAGCGCCTTCACCCGCGCGGACAGACGCGACATCTTGCGCGCTGCGGTGTTCTTGTGGAACACGCCCTTGGTCACGCCGCGCATCAATTCGGGCTGTGCTGCGCGCAGGGCGGCCGCAGCGGCCTCCTTCTCGCCCGAGGCGATGGCCTCTTCGACCTTGCGCATGAAGGTGCGGATGCGCGAACGCCGCGCCTTGTTGACGGCAAAGCGCTTTTCGCTTTGACGGGCGCGCTTTGCGGATTGGGGCGTATTGGCCATGGGTGTCGAGCCTTTCTCGGGTCTTGCATATACGTTGAACACGGATACCCGACCCTGCCCCATATCGGGGCGTCAGCTCTTGCCTGGAAAGCGGGCATCACGCGCATGTCTGGCAGGCCGTATAGCCGAATCACCGGGAAATGCAAGCCCCGGCCGGGGCGTCACTCTCCCAGCTTTGCATGAACCTCATCGAGATCGATCTCGCCTGTGGGCATCTTGTTGGCGGGGTTCTCGAAATCGTATTTGAACAGCTCGAAATCGCTTTTGTAGATCTCATAGACCAGATGCTTCGACAGATCGTCGAAATAGTCCTCGACGGGATGGGCGCGTTTCGGCCCGTGACCTTCGGATTCGTTGAAGCGGGGGATTTTGGCAAGATCGACCTTGTGGCGGGTGTCGATGGCATCGAGCACCTCGCCCATGCCCTCGTCGAATCTTTCGGTCCAGATGACCTTGTCGTAGCGCCCGCCATTGACGATGAAGGTCGAGACATGGCCCGACATGGCCGACCAGTGGATATCGGGCTCCATCGGGCGTTTCCAGCGGATCGTGTCACGGGCAAACAGCAGAAAGCGGCGAAAGCTCCTGATCTGGTCGAACTCGCCCCTGCCGTCGTCGCCACCGACCTCGATGCCGTATTTCTGGATTAGCATCGGCACCAGCTTGCCGCGATAGCGTTTGCCGTTGCGCTGGATGCCGCAGATCTTGTCGAAGAAGGACGAGAGAATCCGCGCATAAGGGTTGCGCACGCAGGTGAAGGCATAGCTGGCATGGGCGCGCACATTGGCCGAGATCGCCCTCTGGCTGTCCTCCATCGCCCATTTGTGCAGCCCCGACGTCGCATCATGGATGTCGCCGTCGAAGAATTCGCCGTGATCGGTGTAATACATGATCTGCCCGATGGTGGAGCAGGCGCATTTCGGAACCACGCGGTAAACCACGCTCTCGCTTTCGGTCATCCACGTTCCGGGAAAACCCATCCGCCTGCCTCCGACCACCTCTTGACCGCATTTCGTCGATTTTACCCTGTCTAACCCTTTCAAATAATCAAAGAAAGTGTGTTTATTAAGCTGGCCTCGACCGCTAAGGATAAAAACAATCACCAGGCAAACAGGCAACCCGTTTCCAGCATGGCCAAAATCGCCTTCATCCTGCTCTGTCACAAGGAGCCCGAGGCCATCGTCCGTCAGGCCCGGATGCTGACCGAGGCGGGCGATTGCGTCGCCATCCATTTCGACGCCAATGCCGGCCCCGAAGGCTTCGCGCAGATCCGCGCGGAACTGGCTGACAACCCCGGCGTGGTCTTTGCGAGGCGGATCAAATGCGGTTGGGGGGAATGGTCACTGGTCCAGGCCACGCTCTACGCCATCGAGGCCGCGCTCGACGCGTTTCCGCGGGCCACGCATTTCTACTTGCTCTCGGGCGATTGCGCGCCGATCAAGTCTGCCCGCTTTGCCCATGAGTTTCTCGACAGGCGCGATGTCGATTACATCGAGAGCTTCGACTTTTTCGAAAGCAACTGGATCAAGACCGGCATGAAGGAGGAACGGCTGATCTACCGCCATTTCTTCAACGAGCGCACGCAGAATTGGCGGTTCCACACCTCGCTCGAGATCCAGAAACGTCTCGGCCTCTCCCGTGAGACCCCCCATGACCTGAAGGTGCAGATCGGCAGCCAGTGGTGGTGCCTGCGTCGCCGCACGGTGGAATGGATCGTCGATTTCACCCGCAAGCGCCGCGACGTGATGCGGTTCTTTCGCACGACCTGGATTCCCGACGAGACCTTCTTTCAGACGCTGGTGCGCCATCTCGTGCCCGCAGCCGAGATCGAGACGCGCACGCTGACCTTTCTGATGTTCACCGATTACGGATTGCCGGTGACATTCTACAACGATCACTACGACATGCTGCTCGGTCAGGATTACCTGTTCGCGCGCAAGATCAGCCCCGAGGCGCATGAGATCAAGCGCCGGCTCGGCGCGCTCTATAACAACGCCGACGCGACGTTCAACATCTCGAACGAGGGACGGAACCTGTTCGGCTTTCTCACCGCGCGCGGGCGCGAGGGACGCCGCTTTGCCCGCCGCTTCTGGGAGGTCGAGGGCACGCTGGGACGCGAGCGCGAGCTGATGATCTTGGTGTGCAAGAAATGGCATGTCGCCAAGCGGCTTCTGGCGCGGATCTCGGAGGTGACGGGCCTGCCGACCGTCGAATATCTCTTCAATGAAGAATCGACCGCCCTGCCCGATCTGGGCGGGCTTGAGGCGACGCTGACCAAACGCACCCGCCACCGGCGGGCGTTGATGCGGATGCTCTACGACCATTACGAAACCGACCGCCTTGTGATCTGCGTGGACCCGGGCAGCATGGATCTGTTGCAGGATTTCTGCGGCGACCGGGCAACGACCAGGCTGCTGGAGGTCGTGTGCACATTCACCGACGACTATCTCATCGGCCATGCCCGGCGCATTGGCCTGGCGGGCGAGCAAACCCGAAAGGAGACGCTCGCGGGCCTCATGCCCGCGATCCGGGGTGACATCGCCCATGAAAGCGACCGCATCCGCGATGCCGGGTTCGAGAACCACCTGATCCTTCGCGAGGGCGAGGGGCGCGATCAATCCGCCGATCTTCTGGCGCGGTTCCTTGCCATTCCGCCCGAAACGGCGCAGAACATCGCGCAGACAGACCATCTCTTTGCCGATTGAGGAGTGCTCATGCCCTATATCTACGACAACCAGAACGTCTTCGCCAAAATCCTGCGTGGCGAGATCCCCAACAAGACCATGCTGGAGACCGAGCACAGCCTCGCCTTCGAGGATATCCAGCCGAAGGCGCCGGTGCATGTGCTGGTGATCCCGAAGGGGCCCTATGTCAGCTTCGACCATTTCGCCCAGGAGGCGAGCGAGGCCGAGATCGTCGATTTCACCCGCGCGGTCGGCGAGGTCTGCCGCCTGACAGGTGTGCAGCCGGGCGACGGCGGTGAGGGGTTTCGCGCCGTTGCCAATACCGGCGTGCATGGTGTGCAGGAGGTTCCGCATTTTCACCTGCATATCCTTGGCGGGCGTGTGCTCGGGCTGATGCTCGGACCCGCGCGCGACTGAGCCGGGTCAGCCCCCCCGGATCAGCTCGTCCTCGTCATCGGCCGCCGACAGGCCGAGCGCGTCCAGCCCGTTCTCGAGGTGGTCCGACAGATGCGGCGTGCCGATGAGGTAATCGGCGCAGGGCGTCGTCGCCTCCTCATAGGCGGTGCGTTTGGCCTCCTCGATCTCTTCCGGCTCGAAACTGCCGCGCCCGATCCACATCACTGCGACAAGGCTCGCCTGTTCTTCCTCGGTCATGCGGTCGATGAAGGCGCGCAATTCCCCCTCGGCGCGGTCAAGCTCGCGCGCCATGAGCACGACCTGCGCAATCTTGTGAACGGTGATGTCAAGCATGGCGGTCCTCCCCTGGCACATCGTGCCACAGCTTTGCCCGCGCGCCGAGACCCTTTCCTTGATCTCACGCAAAAATCCCGAAGCCGGCCCCGTCCGGAAAAACCGTGACAGACAAGGCACGACGCCGGGGCAAGCTGCCCTGAAAGGCCGATTCGTCGCAGATGAGTTTGAACATCTGTTGCGCTGCCTCCCTCCTCGGGCGGTCTGACAGAGCCACCCTCAAACCGGCGGCAGGCTTACTCGCTCAGATCCGCGACCGCTTGTGACAGAAACGCCCGCAGCGAATCCGCGGCAGCAACGTAACGCGAGACCGGGCCTTCCAGGCCGGGGGCGACGCTTACGATCCGAGGGGCCATGAGGTAGATGGAAAGTGCAATCGCACAAGCGAAAACCACAAAAAGAAAGCCCGCACGAAGTACGCCAATCGGGGATCTGGTCCAGACCTTGTCCGGCCAGACAGGGAAATTCGCGCCCGCGCCTTCGGCTCCGCTGGCGCTGAGCGAGGAATTGATCGCGTCGATATCGGGCAAGGGGTCACGCGGCGAGGGCGGGGCGCTCTGCGTGGGCGCGCGGACCTCGGGCGAGGCCGGCTGCGCAGTGGATCCGCGCGATTGCTCCACGACGGCGGGCATTTGCGGGTCGTGCGCAACGACGTCAGGGGCGTGCCGCCCCGAATCGGCCAGCGCGGCAGATTGTTCGTCCGCCTCGGCGGCCCGCGCCGCGCGTTCGCGCGCGGCCTCCTCGCGAAGGATCTCGATAACTCCGGGGTCGATCTGGCGTTGCGGGGCCGGCTCAGGCTCAGGCTCAGGCTCAACCGGGGCTTGATCGGGGTGATGGTGAAACCAGTCAGTGTCGCAGTTGGAACATTGCACTTCGCGCCCTGGCGCAGGGATTTCCACCTCGGGCACCTCGTATTGCGCCCCGCAATTCGGACATGTCAGCCTCATCCCGCCCCCTGCCATCGGTTGCCGCCTTTCAGGCCGTGCCTGTGCGGCCGAATCTAATCACTTATTCGCCCATGGAAAAGGACAAAGCGAATCATGCCCGCAACGATTGCGCATGGATGGCCGCTGGGGCATGAAGGGGCGCGTTGGGCACGAGGGGCGGTGCGGTGATCGAGCTTGAATCTGTGGCCTGTTCCCCTGGCAGCGAGGAGTTGCCGGCAACGGCGCCGGCGGTCGCCGCCGAGCCGTTCGCCGCGCGCCGAACATTGGAGGAGATTCCATGAAATTCGCCGTGCAATGGATGCGCTCGCTGGTTTTCGTCTGCCAGATGTATGTGATGCTCGCGGTGATCGGCATCGGCTTCCTGCCGTGGGCGGTGCTGAGCGCTCGCGGCGCGCGCGCCGCCTGCAAGAGCTATTGCCGCTGGGTGTGTTGGAGCGCCGGCTGGATGGTCGGGCTGCGCACCGAGGTGCGCGGCACACCGCCCACGCAAGAGGTGCTTGTCGCCGCCAAGCACCAGAGTTTTCTCGACATCCTGATGATCTTTGGCGCTGTGCCCGCGGGCAAGTTCATCATGAAACGCGAATTGATCTGGACGCCCGTCGTCGGCCAATACGGGCTGCGCATCGGCTGTGTGCCGGTGGACCGCGGCAAGCGCGGCGCGGCGATCAGGAAGATGGTGGCCGACGTTGCCAGGGGGCTTGCCCGGCCGGGGCAGCTCATCATCTACGCCCAGGGCACCCGCGTCGCGCCAGGGGTAAAGCGGCCCTACAAGATCGGCACCGCGGTGCTCTACGAGGAATTAGTCCAGCCTTGTGTGCCGGTGGCCACCAATGTCGGCGTGTTCTGGCCACGGCGGGGCATCTATCGCAGGCCGGGGGTGGCGGTGGTCGAATTCCTGCCCGAAATTGCGCCGGGGCTGGACAAGACAAGCTTCCTCGCGCGGCTCGAAGAGGAGGTCGAAACCGCCTCCGACCGCCTGATGCGCGAGGCGGGTTTCACCCTCTGAGCGACCGGGGCGCGCACCGGGGGGCACGGGGCGCACGGGCCAGCGCCGCCCGGACCGCGCCGGTGAGCGGTTTCCAGTGAGCCACGACATCGGCCGTGGTGGACCCCCGCCGCAAGATCAGGGCAAACGAAAGCCCCCGGCGGCATATGCAACCGGGGGCGCCTCGCCAGTGCGGTCAGCCGCGAGCCGCAGCCATTCAAAGCCCGGTGGTGACGTCGATCGTATTGCCCTCTTCAAGCGTCACATAGGCCTTTTTCACATCCTTGCGACGACCGAGCATACCCCGGAACCGCTTGGACTTGCCCTTGGTGATGGTGGTGTTGACCGCCTTCACCTTGACGCCGAACAGCGTTTCGACCGCTTCCTTGATCTGCGGCTTGTTGGCCGCAATATCGACCTCAAAGACGATCGCCCCGTTTTCGGAAACCATGGTCGCCTTTTCGGTGATGACGGGCTTGCGGATCACATCGTAATGTTCAGGTTTCGCGCTCATTTCAGTCGAGCCTCCAGAGCTTCGACACCCGCCTTGGTGAGCACGAGCGTGTCACGCTTGAGGATGTCATAGACATTCGCGCCCATCGACGGCAGCACATCGAGCCCCTCGATATTGGCGGCGGCGCGGGCGAATTCGGCGTTGACCGCCGCCCCGTCGATGATGAGCGCACGCTTCCAGCCCAGATCACGGATCTGCTTGGCAAGGGTCTTGGTCTTGCCATCGCCCGACGCCGTGTCGATCACCACAAGCTCACCCGCGCGGGCCTTGGCCGAGAGCGCGTGCTTGAGGCCAAGCGCGCGCACCTTCTTGGGCAACTCATGCGCATGACTGCGCGGGGTCGGGCCCTTGTAGACGCCACCCTTGCGGAAGATCGGCGCGTTGCGGTCACCGTGGCGTGCGCCGCCGGTGCCCTTCTGGCGATAGATCTTCTTGGTCGAATAGCTGGTCTCGGACCGGGTCTTGACCTTGTGCGTGCCGGCCTGGCGCTTGTTGCGCTGCCAGCGGACGACGCGGTGCAGGATATCGGCCCGCGGCTCCAGGCCGAAGATGTCTTCGCCCAGATCGACCGAGCCGGCCGTCCCGCCGTCCAGCGTGATCACGTCGAGTTTCATTCCTCGCCTTCCTTCTTCTCGGCCTCGATTGCGGCCTCTGCCTGCTTGAGTGCGGTCTCCTCGGCGGCGGCGGCTTCCTCGGCCAGACGTTTGGCTTCGGCTTCGGCCTCGGCGGCGGCCTGCGCGGCGGCCTCCTCGGCGGCGCGTGCGGCCTCGTCAGCGGCAGATTTCAGCGCGGCGGGCAGGATCGCGTTCTCGGGGAACGGTTTCTTGACCGCATCCTTGATCGTGACCCAGCCACCCCTGGAGCCGGGCACCGCGCCCTTGACCATGATCAGGCCCCGGTCGGCATCGGTGCGGACAACCTGAAGATTCTGCGTGGTGACACGCGCCGCCCCCATGTGTCCGGCCATCTTCTTACCTTTGAACACCTTGCCCGGATCCTGACACTGACCCGTCGAGCCGTGCGAGCGGTGGCTGATCGAGACACCGTGGCTGGCCCGCAGACCGCCGAAATTGTGCCGCTTCATCGCCCCGGCAAAACCCTTGCCGATCGAGGTACCCGACACGTCCACGAACTGCCCCGCGAAGTAATGATCGGCGGTGATCTCCTCGCCGACGGCGATGAGGTTCTCCGGCGCCACGCGGAATTCCGCGATCTTGCGCTTGGGCTCGACCTTGGCGGCGGCGAAATGGCCGCGCATGGCCTGCGTCGTACGCTTGGCCTTGGCGGTCCCGGCACCGAGTTGCACGGCCGTATAGCCGTCCTTCTCAGGGGTGCGCTGTGCCACCACCTGAAGCTTGTCCAATTGAAGAACGGTCACAGGAATCTGCTTTCCGTCCTCCATGAAAAGCCGGGTCATCCCGACCTTTTTCGCGATCACACCAGAGCGCAACATGACCTTGCCCTCCTCAAACCGAAATCTGCACGTCCACGCCGGCGGCGAGGTCGAGCTTCATCAGCGCGTCCACCGTCTGCGGGGTCGGATCGACGATGTCGAGAAGCCGCTTGTGGGTGCGGATCTCGAACTGGTCGCGGGATTTCTTGTCAACGTGGGGACCACGAAGAACGGTGTATTTCTCGATCTTGTTCGGCAGCGGAATCGGTCCGCGCACCTGCGCGCCGGTCCGCTTGGCGGTGTTGACGATTTCCTGCGTGCTGGCATCCAGAACGCGGTAATCGAACGCCTTGAGCCGGATGCGAATGTTTTGGCCTTGCATTGTGGTAGCCTTTCGCGGCGTTGGAGTTGATAGGAGGAGGGCCGATCCATTCAGCCCCCCTCGTCGAACCCTGCCCCGGACAGCGCCGGGGCCTGATAAGTGTCAGGCGAGGATTTTCGACACCACGCCGGCGCCGACGGTGCGGCCGCCTTCGCGGATGGCAAAGCGCAGCCCGTCTTCCATGGCGATCGGGGCGATCAGTTCGACGGTGAACTTCAGGTTGTCGCCGGGCATCACCATTTCCGTGCCTTCGGGCAGTTCCACCGTGCCGGTCACGTCCGTCGTGCGGAAGTAGAACTGCGGGCGGTAGTTGGCGAAGAACGGCGTGTGACGGCCACCCTCTTCCTTGGTCAGGATATAGGCCTCGGCCTCGAACCGGGTGTGCGGCTTGACCGAGCCGGGCTTGCACAGCACCTGCCCGCGCTCCACGCCCTCACGGTCGATGCCGCGCAAGAGCGCGCCGATATTGTCGCCCGCCTCGCCGCGATCCAGGAGCTTGCGGAACATCTCGACCCCGGTGCAGGTGGTCTTGCGGGTGTCGCGGATGCCCACGATCTCGAGCTCGTCGCCGACATTGACCACGCCCCGCTCGACGCGGCCCGTCACCACGGTGCCACGACCCGAGATCGAGAACACGTCCTCGATCGGCATCAGGAACGGCTGATCCACGGCGCGCGCGGGCGTCGGGATATACTCGTCCACAGCCGCCATCAGCGCGCGGATCGAATTCTCGCCGATCTCCGGGTCGCGCCCCTCGAGCGCCGCCAGCGCCGAGCCCTTGATGATCGGAATGTCGTCGCCGGGATAGTCGTAGGAGCTCAGCAGCTCGCGCACCTCCATCTCCACCAGTTCGAGCAGTTCCTCGTCATCGACCTGATCGACCTTGTTGAGATAGACCACCATGTAGGGAATGCCCACCTGGCGGCCAAGCAGGATGTGCTCGCGCGTCTGCGGCATCGGGCCGTCGGCGGCGTTCACCACCAGGATCGCGCCGTCCATCTGCGCCGCACCGGTGATCATGTTCTTGACGTAGTCGGCGTGGCCGGGGCAATCGACATGGGCGTAGTGTCGCGCCTCGGTCTCGTATTCCACATGCGCCGTCGAGATCGTGATCCCGCGCGCCTTCTCCTCGGGTGCCCCGTCGATCTGATCATAGGCACGAAACTCGCCAAAATACTTGGTGATCGCCGCCGTCAACGTCGTCTTGCCGTGGTCAACATGCCCGATCGTGCCGATGTTCACATGCGGCTTCGAACGGTCGAACTTTTCCTTTGCCATGTCTCGAGGCACCTTGTCAGTTGGGGGGCCGCCCGGCCCGGTTCTTGCTCCGCGCGCCGTTTAGTGCCTTATCCGGGGAAAATCAAGCACGTCTTGGAGCGCTCACGCGTCGGGGGCAACCTTGGCGGCCCCGGCTGTCGCAGGCGCGGGCGCAGTCGCTCCCGCCGCCGCAGGCCGGCCCGAAATCAGCCCGATCTTTTCATTCGCGGGCCGACCGTCATCCTCGAACCAGCCGAATTCGTCATTCTGCCGGTTGAGCCAGTTCTCGATCAGCCTGGCGGCGTTGCGGCTGAGGTTTGCCATCTGAACCTCCTTGCCCTGCGTCAGCCCCGAGCCAAGGATCGTGTTGCCCGAGACCTGTTCCATCACCGTGACCAGATGAGGCTTGTCGTTGAGCTTCCTGCCCGCCGCATCGTCCCAGACGGTGACGTTGAGGATGAGCGCCGACTTGGGCGAGGCGACCAGCGGCACACCGGGAATGGCCAGCACATAGCCCTCGACGCTCACCCCCAGATGATAGAGCCTGGTGCCCTCATGCCGCCCCATCCGGTCGGTGATGGCCTGCGTCATGGCCTCGATCCACTCTTCCTTGGTGGCCGCGCGCGAGGCGGGCCCCTTGGTCAGGTTGGGGGCGACCACCACGTTATGCCCAAGCCGGAAGTTGCCCATATAGGGCACCTCCTTGTCGAGGTCGTTCGACCCGGCGCAGGCGGCCAGAAGAAAAAAACCGAGAAGGGCAAAGAGGCGGATCATGCGGCGCATCCCATCACAAATTCGGGCTGCCTTAGCCCAGCCCCGGCCCAAGCGCAATGATTTGCCCCGCGCCCCCGCCGGACCTATATTCCGATCATCCATGAGGGGGACGCCATGACCGCGACACAGACCGCCCCGACACCCGTTCGCGTGCCGCTCGTGACAGCGCCTCTGGGCATCCTCGGCTCGTTGCGCGCGGCGCGCAGGAACCTGCTCTCGATCATCCCCGAGATCGCCACGCGGCAACCCATGGTCTCGGGCCGCACGGGCACGCGCTGGCATATGGTGATGGACCCGGACGCAATCCGGCGGATTCTTCTGGAAGAGCTGGACAATTACCCGAAATCGACGGTCACCAAGAACCTTTTGCGCCCCGCCATCGGCGAGTCGCTCTTTATCGCCGAGGGCGCGCATTGGCGCTGGCAGCGGCGCGCGGCGGCGCCCGTCTTCTCGCACCGAAACGTGATGAACCTCGCGCCCGTCATGACGGCGGCGGCGACGCGCAGTGCCGCGCGCATCGCCGCTGCGGGGCCGCGCGCGGTCGATATGGCCGCCGAGATGGTGCGCACCACCTTCGACGTGATCGCCGATGTGACCTTTTCGGACGATGGCAGCTTTGACCCCGAGGGCGTGCATCGCGGCATCGACGCCTATATCGCTGAAGCCGGGCGCATATCGCTCTTCGACGTTCTGGGCCTGCCCGACTGGGTGCCGCGTCCGGGTCGGCTCATGGCCGGCGGCGCGGTCGCCGGGATGAAGCGCGTGGCCGATGCGGCGGTCGAGGCGCGCCGCGCGCGCGGAAGCGAGGGCGTGCCCGACCTGCTCGATTTGCTGCTCGACGGCGAGGACCCGGAGACCAAACGCCGGATGAGCACGCCCGAGTTGCGCGACAACCTGCTGACCTTCATCGTCGCGGGTCACGAGACCACCGCGCTTGCCCTCGGCTGGTCGCTCTATCTTTGCGCCTTTGACCAGGAGGTGCAGGACCGCGCCCGCGCCGAGGCGGTTGCCGTGCTGGGAACCCGCACCGCCACCGGCGCGGATGTGGCCCGTCTGCCCTATATCCGCCAGATCATCGACGAGGCGCTGCGGCTTTATCCGCCTGCCGGGATCGTCTCGCGCACGGCGCTGAAACCGGATACGCTCTGCGGGCGCGAGATCCGGCCCGGCGATACCGTGATCATCCCGATCTACGCGCTGCACCGCCACCACATGCTCTGGCCCGCACCCGGCCGCTTCGACCCCGCCCGCTTTGCCGACCGCAAGGCGATCCCGCGCTACGCTTACCTGCCGTTTGGCGACGGGCCGCGCATCTGCATCGGGGCGAGCTTCGCGCTCCAGGAGGCGGTGATCGTGCTGGCCACGCTGCTCTCGCGCTTTCGCTTCACGCCGGTTCCGGGCCGCGATCCCGCCCCGGTGATGATCCTCACGCTGCGCCCACAGGGCGGCGTCTGGCTGATGGCCGAGGCGGTGTGAGGGGCGGCAGGGTTTGGCCTGGCGAGGACGTTGGAGCCCGCCGCGCGCTGACGGTCGCGGGGGGCGCTTCATGGTGCAAGATACCTGAACGATCCCAGGGGGGATGCGATGCTGCAAAAGCGCCCGCCCTCACCGCGTCGGCACCGGCTCCTCGCCGCGATAATCGTAAAAACCGCGCCCGGTCTTGCGCCCCAGCCAGCCCGCCTCGACATATTTCGTCAAGAGCGGACAGGGCCGGTATTTGGTATCCGCCAGCCCGTCATGCAGCACGTTCATGATTGCCAGACAGGTATCGAGCCCGATGAAATCCGCCAGTTCCAGCGGCCCCATCGGGTGATTGGCCCCGAGTTTCAGCGACTGGTCGATCGAGCGCACATTGCCCACCCCTTCATACAGCGTATAGACCGCCTCGTTGATCATCGGCACGAGGATGCGATTGACGATGAAGGCGGGGAAATCCTCGGCGCTCGCCGCCGTCTTGCCGAGGCGCTCCACCACGCCAAGGCAGGTCTCGAAGGTCGCCTTGTCGGTGGCGATGCCCCGGATCAGCTCGACCAGCTGCATCACCGGCACCGGGTTCATGAAATGGAATCCCATGAATTTCTCGGGCCGGTCGGTGCGGCTTGCCAGCCGGGTGATGGAAATGGACGAGGTGTTGGAGGTCAGGATCGTGTGATCCGCCAGGTGCGGGAGCAGCGCATCAAAGATCTTCTGCTTGATCTCCTCGCGCTCGGTGGCCGATTCAATGATCAGATCAGCCTTGCCCAGGGCGGCCAGATCGTCCGTCGTGGTGATCCGCGCGAGCGCCGCCTCCATCTCTCCGGCGGTGATCCTGTCGCGGTCCACCTGCCGGTCCAGGTTCCTGCGGATCGTGGCCAGCGCCTTTTCCAGCGCCTCGGAACTGATGTCGTTGAGCAGCACGTCATAGCCCGCCAGCGCCATCACATGGGCGATGCCATTGCCCATCTGCCCCGCCCCCACCACGCCAACCGTTCGGATTTCCATGCTCTGCCTCTTCGCCGCGCTTCCCGTGCAGCATAGGCCCCGGCAAGGGCGACCCGCAAGGGCCGGGTTTCGCGACAATGCGGTTCAAATGCGCACTTTAGCGATTTGGTAAGGCGAATCGCTCAGGCTCTCTTCCGGGTGACTGGAAAGGGTGGAAACCATGGCTTTCGAACGCTTGGGGCTTCGGCCCCTTGATTATCGGCCTGTGCGCTATCCGGGCGTGCGGCTCTCGTTTCGCGGCCCGGCGCGCGATCTGCAACGGGGCTATGTGGCCTGCATGGGAGGGACCGAAACCTATGGCACTTTCGTCGAGCGGCCCTGGCCCGCGCTGCTTGAGGCCGCGGGCGGGCCTGCCTGCCTCAATCTCGGCGTGCCCAATGCCGGGCCGGATCTTTGGCTTGCCCCCGGCGGCCCGCTGCCGCTGGCGCAGGGCGCGCGCGCCGTCGTGCTGCAAATCCCCTGCGGGATGAACCTGAGCAATCCGTTCTATGCGGTGCATCCGCGCCGCAACGACCGCTTCCTGCGCGCCGCCCCGCCGCTGGAACGGCTCTACCCGGAGGTGGATTTTACCGAATTCCACTTCACGCGCCACATGATGCGCCACCTTCACGCGCGCTCGCCCGAGCGGTTTTCGCGGATGCGCGCGGCGGTTCAGGCGGCCTGGGTGCAGCGCATGGTGGCGCTTCTTGGCCGGATCACGTCGCCCGTGATCCTTCTGTGGCTCTCGAACCATGCGCCTGGGTCAGGCAGCGAGGGCAGCGACATCGACGCCGACCCGGCCTTTGTCAGCCGCGCCATGCTCGACGCCATCGCCCCACATGCGCAGGCGATGGTGGTCGCGGTCATCTCCGGCACCGCCCGCGCGCAGGGCACCCGCGGGATGCGCTTCGACCTGATGCAAGAGGGGGTCGCCGCCGCCCTGCCGGGACCCCTTGCCCATCGTGAGGTGGCCGAGGCCCTGCGCCCGGCCCTTGCCGGGTTCATCGACGCACAAGGGCCCGCGTCGCGCGCGGGCCCTTGTGATGACCCTCTGAAGGATCAGAGTTTTTCGACCAGTTCCGGCACCGCCTTGAACAGGTCCGCCACGAGGCCGTAATCGGCCACCTGAAAGATCGGGGCCTCCTCGTCCTTGTTGATCGCGACGATGACCTTGCTGTCCTTCATCCCCGCGAGGTGCTGGATCGCGCCGGAAATGCCCACCGCGACATAAAGCGCCGGGGCAACCACCTTGCCGGTCTGCCCCACCTGCCAGTCGTTCGGCGCATAGCCCGAATCGACCGCCGCGCGCGAGGCACCCACCGCCGCGCCCAGCTTGTCGGCCAGTTGCTCGATCAGCGCGAAATCCTCCTTCGAGCCGACACCGCGCCCGCCCGAGACCACCACGCCCGCCGCGGTCAGCTCGGGGCGGTCCGAGGCCGCCACCTTGTCCTCGACCCATTCGCTGAGGCCCGGATCCGCCGCCGCCCCGATGGTCTCGATGGCACAGGCCGCCTGCTCGCCCGCCGCGTCAAAGGTCGAGGTGCGGATCGAGATGACCTTCGTGGCGTCCTTCGATTTCACCGTCTGGATGGCGTTGCCGGCGTAGATCGGGCGCTCGAACGTGTCGGCGTCAACCACGCCCGAGGCATCCGAGATCACCATCACATCCAGAAGGGCCGCCACCCGCGGCAGCACGTTCTTGGCGTCGGTCGTGGCCGGTGCCACGATATGCGTGTAATCGCCCGCCAGCGACACGATCAGCGCCGCCGTCGGCTCCGCCAGACGGTGGCCCAGCGTGGCATCCTCGGCCACCAGCACCTTGCTCACCCCGGCGATCCTTGCCGCCGCCTCGCCCGCCGCCGCGGCCGCGGCCCCCGCGCAGAGCGCCGTCACATCGCCCAGTTGCGCCGCCGCCGTTACCGCCTTGGCGGTCGCATCCACATTGAGCTGACCATCGGTCACCTCGGCCAGAAGAAGAACCGCCATCATATCACCCCCGCTTCCTTGAGTTTCGCCACCAGTTCATCGACCGAACCCACCATCACGCCCGCCTTGCGCGCCGGCGGCTCGGAGGTCTTGACGATCTCCAGCCGGGGGCTGGTATCGACGCCGTAATCCCCGGCCGTCTTTTCATCGAGCGGCTTCTTCTTCGCCTTCATGATGTTGGGCAGGCTCGCGTAGCGCGGCTCGTTCAGGCGCAGATCGACCGTCACGATCGCGGGCATCGTCACCCTGATCGTCTGAAGACCGCCGTCCACCTCGCGCGTCACCAGCGCGTGATCGCCCTCAACCTCGAGCGCGGAGGCAAAGGTCGCCTGCGACCAGCCCAGAAGCGCCGAGAGCATCTGCCCGGTCGCGTTCATGTCGTTGTCGATCGCCTGCTTGCCGCACAGCACAAGACCCGGCTGTTCCTCTTCGACGATCCGGGCCAGGATCTTCGCCACCGCGAGCGGCTCGATGTCGTGATGAACGTCATCCGCCGCCACCACCAGAATCGCCCGGTCCGCCCCCATCGCCAGCGCCGTGCGAAGCGTCTCCTGCGCCTGCTTCACCCCGATCGAGACCGCGATCACCTCATCGGCCTTGCCCGCCTCCTTCAGACGGATCGCCTCTTCAACGGCAATCTCGTCGAACGGGTTCATCGACATCTTCACATTCGCAAGATCAACCCCGCTGCCATCCGCCTTCACTCGGACTTTCACGTTGTAGTCGATCACGCGCTTGACAGGTACCAGAACCTTCATAAACGTGGGTCTCCTTGAGTTCTCTTGTTGTCGATACCGCGTCAGCGGTCCTTGAATGCGGGTTTCCGCTTTTCCGAAAAGGCCTTCATGGCCTCGGGGAAATCATGCGCGCAAAGCAGCACGCTTTGCGCATCGCGCTCGATGTCGAGCGCCTCGAGATAGCTGCACTCTGCCGCGGCGCGCATCACGCGCTTGGCGGTCTGCATCCCGAACAGCGGATGCGCGGCGATCTCACGGGCGATCTCGAGCGCACGCGCCTCGACCTGAGCGGCGGGGACGCACTCTTCGACGACGCGCAGCTCCTTGCCGGTGCGCCCGTCGATCTCGCGGCCGGTCAACACAAGCATCCGCGCCACCCCCGCACCCGCGCGTTGCTGGAGCAGCCAGCTTGAGCCGGTGTCGGGGCATCCGCCGACGCGCGCGAACACCTCGCACAGGCGCGCGTCTTCGGCGGCCACCACGATATCGGCCGACAGGGCCAGGCTGAGCCCGGCGCCAAAGGCAACGCCGCAGACCGCGGCAATCAGGGGTTTGCGAAACAGGTAGGCCGCGCGCCCCCCGTCGTGAACCCGGTCAACCATTTCGGACGTGGCCCGCGCCCCCTTGACGATTTCGGTCTGAAAACCGACGAGATCGCCGCCGCTACTGAAATGCTCGCCGCCGGTCATGATCACGACACGGATCGAGTCGTCTCGATCGGCATCATTCAGACATTCCACGAGCGCATCGACAAACCCGATGCTGTAAGGGTTGCGCTTCCCAGGCTGGAGGAAGCGCAGGATACCGACAGGGCCGTCCCTGTCCAGACGCATCAATCGGGTCATGTCAGGCTCCTTCAGGTTCCGGTCCAGACTGGCGCGCGTTTCTCGGCGAACGCCCTGGGGCCCTCGATCGCGTCATTGCTGGCATAGACGACCTCGTGCAGGCGCTTGCCCTCTTCGAGACCGCCCGCGCAGCCCCGATCCATGGTGGCGCGAACGCTGCCTTTGGCCGCTACCACCGAGAGCGGCGCGAGGCCGGCGATCCGCCTCGCCAGTTCGTATGCGCGCGCGCGCACCGCATCGGGCGTGTCTTCCAGATAGTTGGTGAACCCGTAATCATGGAGCCGCTCGATCGGGAACAGATCGCCGGTCAGCACGATCTCCATCAGGATCGGTTGCGGCAGCATGGTCAGGGCCGGGGCCGCCCAGGGCGAGCCGCGTCCGATCTTGACCTCGGTAATGCCGACCTTGGTGCCCTTGAGCCCAACCCGCAGATCGCAGTTCAGCGTCAGCATCATGCCGCCCGCCATCAGCGAGCCGGTCATTGCGGCAATAATCGGTTTCTTGCAGGCGCGCATCGTGTCGTGAAAGGGATCGCGCATCTTGGACAGGATATCGACGCCTTCGTCGCGCTTGATCTGGGCGGCCTCCTTCAGGTCCATCCCGGCACTGAAGACGCCACAATCGGCCGAAGTCAGAATGGCCACCCGAACGCTGTCATCGGATTCGATCCTGTCCCAGGCATCTGCCAGACCGTTTGTCGCCGCCACGGAAAGCGCGTTCTTGCGTTCGGGCCGGTTGATGCGGACGGTCGCAATGCCGTCTTCGATGGTCAACTCGATAGGGTTCATTTGCCATGCCTCATCTGGTCGGAAATCTATCGGCTTTCATGCCGTCGGAACTCCCCCGCGACCAAAAGGCCGCGGGGGAGTTGACACTCACTGGACGGTGAAAGTCGCCGAGCTTTCCCTGATCACTTCCCACACCACTTCGAGGTAGTCGGCGCTCCAGTCGGTCAGCGGAATCCAGGTTTCCCCGTCCCACTGTTCGACGCGCGTCATGCCGCCGCCACCGTGATCCTGATGTGTCACGGTCACTGGGGCCATCAGACCATTGGCGTCGAAATCGACAATCGACCGATAGCCCGCCTGCATGGCCTCCGGCGTCAGCGGCCATCCGCTCTCCTTGATCGCCAGCCGAGCAGCCTCGAAAGCCACCGAATAGATCGCTAGCCCCGTATTGTAATATACGTCTCGGAGAAGTGACTCCGGGCCGCTGCCTTTACCCGCGGCATAGTAAGTCTCCAGCATCGTCTTTACGAGCGGCACCTCCTGACCACCTGCGACATTGGTCCCTCGCAGGATACCCTTGGCTTCGGCCGCTCCGATGTTGTTGATATCGACCTCATTAAACCAGTTCACCGCCAGGTAACGGTCGATCGGGAACTGGTTACGGCGCATTTCCCTGGACGCAACAACATGTCCGCCAGCAAACATCCAGCTGATCATATAGTCCGGCTTGTCGCGGCGAGCCCGGCTCCAAGCTCCGGACTGGTCTGTCCCGGGCAGCGGAACGGGGTAAAGTTCAAGCGTGAAACCTTCCTTCTCGGCCAGGATTTTCAGAACTTCGATCGGCTCCTGACCGAACGGATAATCGAGATAGATGAAGCCGATCTTGGTGTCGCTGAGATCGCCGCCCATCTGGCCTTTGATGAAGGCGACATCGTTGGCCGCCTGCTGCCAGTAGGTCGGACCGACCGGGAAGACCCATTCGAAAACTTCTCCGTCAACCGCGTCACCGCGTCCGACGAAAGATTGCATCAGGATATTGCCGTCTTTCATGAGACGCGGCAAGGCGGCGTTGGTGACCGGCGTGGACAGAAAATTGAAGATGAACACGCCCTCCCGCTTGAGCTGTTCATAACATTCCACCCCGCGCTGGGGCTCGTTGCCATGGTCACGCAGGATCATCTCGACCGGATGACCCTCGATGCCACCGTTATCGTTGACATACATCGCGAGATCCTGAGCACCCTGTGCCACCTGAGGCGAGATGAAGGTGTAGGACTTGCTGAGGTCAAAACACAGGCCGAACCGGATCGGCTCCTTGTCCTGTGCGGAGGCGACCGTCGCGCTCGCTGTCAACGCTGCGGCAGTCGCCAATGCCTTGACGTGTTGTTTTATTTTCATTTCTCTTTCTCCATATGTGGCAGATGCCGGGCATTTTCCTGTCTTTCAGGCGCAGCGTCCGTCGTTGCGCCGCGCCTGCTGGCTTCATATCTTCATTGCACGTATTTCGAGGAGCTTTCCTTGACCACTTCCCACACCACGTCGAGATAGTCGGCGCTCCAGTCTGTCAGCGGGACCCAGGTTTCCCCGTCCCACTGCTCGATGCGGGTCTTGCCGCCGCCGCCGTGATCCTGAGGTGTCACGGTCACGGGGGCCATCAGACCATTGGCGTCATATTCGACAAGCGACTCAAAGCCCGCCTTCATGGTCTCCGGTGTCAGCGGCCAGCCGTGCTCTTTGACCGCCAGGCGCGCGGCTTCAAACCCGACCGAATAGATCGCCAGTCCGGTGTTGTAATACACATCGCGAACCGAGCTTTCCGGGCCGCTGCCCTTCCCATTGGCATAGTAGGTCTCGAGAATCTCCTTGACGATCGGGATGTCCTGGCCACCGGCCACGTTGGTCCCGCGCAGGATGCCCTTGGCCTCGTCTGTGCCGATGTTGACGATATCGACCTCGTTCAACCAGTTCGATGTCAGGTAGCGGTCGATCGGAAACTGGTTGCGGCGCATTTCCCTGGACGCGACAACGTGGCCACCGGCCAGGAGCCAGCTGATCACATAGTCCGGCTGATCGCGGCGAATCCTGCTCCAGGCACCCGACTGGTCGGTCCCGGGCAGCGGGACGGGGTAAAGTTCAAGCTCGAAGCCTTCCTTCTCGGCAAGGGTCTTCAAAATCTCGATCGGCTCTTGACCGAAGGGATAATCGAGGTAGATGAAGCCGATCTTGGCATCGCTGAGATCGCCGCCCAATTGGTCCTTGATGAAGGCCACATCGTTTGACGCCTGCTGCCAGTAGGTCGGACCGACCGGGAAGACCCAGTCGAACACCTCGCCATCCACGGCGTCGCCGCGACCGGCAAAGTTCTGCATCAGGATGTTGCCGTCTTTCATGGCGCGCGGGAGAACTGCATTCGAGACCGGCGTGGACAGGAAGTAGAAGGTGAACACCCCCTCCCGCTTGAGCTGTTCATAACATTCCACCCCGCGCTGCGGCTCGTTACCATGGTCACGCAGGATGACCTCGACCGGATGACCCTCGATCCCACCGTTATCGTTGACATACATCGCGAGATCCTGGGCAGCCTGGGCCACCTGGGGCGAGATGAAGGTATAGGACTTGCTGATGTCAAAGCAGAGGCCGAACTGGATCGGCTCCTTGTCCTGAGCGGATGCGACCGCCGCGCTTGTGATCAGCGCGGCGGCAGTTGCCAGCGCCTTGACCTGTTTTCTGAATTTCATTTCTTTTCCTCCCTATAAGACAGATGCGGGGCGTTTTGTTGTTTTTCAGGCGCAGTGCCCCGCACTGCGCCTGCTGGCATCATATCGTCATTGCCCGTATTTGGCGGAACTTTCCTTGACCACTTCCCAGACGATATCGGTATATTCCGCGATCCAGTCAGTCTGGGGAACCCAGCTCTCGCCGTCCCACATCTCGATGCGCGTCTTGCCGCCGCCGCCATGATCCTCGGCCGTAATGGTAATCGGGGCCATCAGACCGTTTGCATCGAAGTCTTCGAGCGATTCGAGGCCGGCCTTGTAGGATTGCGCCGTGATCGGCAGCCCGTGAAGCTCGACGGCCTTGCGCGCAGCCTCGAACATGATCGAATACATCGCCAGGCCAGTGTTGTAGTAAACGTCCTGCGTTTTCTCAAGCGGACCGGAGCCTTCCCCCTTGTCATAAAGTTCGGAAATGATTTCGAGGCGCAACGGCACGTCCGGACCGCCCACGACATTGGTCCCGCGCTTGAGGCCGGCGGCCGCCTCGGCTCCGATATTGGCGATATCCACTTCGTTCAGCCAGTTGACCGAGATATATTTGTCCATCGGGATACGATTACGCTGCATCTCCTTTGACGCGACGACATGGCCCCCGGCAAGCAACCACGAGATCACATGATCGGGATTGTCGCGGCGCATCTTCGACCACGCCCCCGACTGATCGCTGCCGGGCAGCGGCACTGGATAGAGCAGAAGCTCGAAGCCCTCCTTTTCCGCGAGCGTCTGAAGGATCTCGATCGGTTCCTGACCGAACGGGTAATCGAGATAGATGTAGCCGACCTTTACGTTCGAAAGATCGCCATCGTGCAACTGCTTGATATAGCCGATATCGTTCGCCACTTGGCCCCAATAGGTCGGGCCGGCCGGATAGACCGATTCGAAAACGCTGCCATCGACCGCGTCGCCGCGCCCGACCAGTGACTGCATGAGAATGTTTCCGTCTTCCATCGCGCGTGGCAGGACCGCCAGCGACACAGGCGTGGACAGCGTATCGAAGACAAAGACGCCCTCTCGGCTGAGCCTCGAATAGCATTCGATGCCGCGCTGCGGCTCGTTACCGTGGTCACGGACGATAACCTCGACCGGCTCACCGCCGATCCCGCCCTTCATGTTGATCAGCTTTGCCAGATCCATAGCCGCCTGCGAGACCTGCGGCGTGGCAAAGGTATAGGCCTTGCTGAGATCGTAACAGATCCCGATCTTGAACGGCTCTGCCGCCGCCAGAGAGCCTGACAGCATACCCCCGGTCACGGCAAGTGCGGCGAGCACCTTGTTAAAACGCTTCATCATTCTTCTCCCCTGTGGATTATCCGAGCGCGCCTCAGCTGAGCCAGCGCTTGCGACGACTATAGTGTTTGACATCGTGGAAATCTATGCCCTCGCCGCCGCCGAGGTAGAATTCCTGGATGTCGGAATTAGCCTTGAGAGCTTCGGCTGTGCCGTGCATGACCACCCGTCCGTTTTCGATCAGATAGCCTTCCGAGACGATCTCGAGGGCGGCCAGGGCATTCTGTTCGACCAGAAGAACCGACATTCCCTCCTTCTGGTTGATCTGCTGGATGATGCCAAAGATTTCCTCCACCAGGAACGGTGCGAGGCCGAGGCTCGGCTCATCCAGCATCAACAGACTCGGTTGGGTCACCAGGGCACGCCCGATGGCAAGCATCTGCTGCTCGCCGCCGGACAGATAGCCGGCATGTGAATTGCGGCGCTCGGCCAGACGGGGAAAATAGTCGTATATCTTGTCCTTTTCCGCGTCGAGCGCCGAGCGCGACATTCCCGCAGGTGCGGCTGCAATCAGGTTCTCGTCCGGGGTGAGATGCTCGAAGACACGTCGCCCTTCGATGACGTGACATATACCCATCTCCACGCGGTTTTGCGCAAGCATTTCGGTAATGTCAGTTGCTTCGAACTGGATTTCACCTCGGCTGACGCGTCCACGTTCTGCCTTCAGAAGCCCGCTGATCGCCTTGAGGGTTGTGCTTTTTCCTGCTCCGTTCGAACCCAGAAGCGCGATCATCGCCCCCTTGGGCACCTGAATCGAAACACCTTTGATCGCCAGCATCACATTGTCGTACAGGACCTCGACACTGTTCATCGATAGAATATGCTGGGCTTCGACTTTTTCTTGCATGGGCATATCTCTTTACTTTCTGAACTGATCGAAGGGCCAGACCATCAGATATTCCCTGATGTTGCCGTATAGCTTTCCAAGCCCCAGCGGTTCGATCAGAAGGATGATGACGATCAGCGCGCCGTAGGCTGCGTTTGGAATATGGGCAAGCGTCTCGATATTGACCTGTGCCCCGAGAGTGTGCGCGATCACGACAACAAGGCTGTTGATCACACCCGGCACGAGCAGGATCAGGGCAACGCCGAAATACGAACCGATGATGCTGCCGAGCCCGCCGACGATCACCATTGCGAGCGCCTGGATCGACACCGCGACAGAGAACTGTTCAGGCGTTGCGAGGAAGAAGAACGTCGCAACCAGCAAGGCGCCGCTCACCCCGGCAATGAAGGACGATGCCGCAAAGGCCAGGATCTTGTAGTAGAAACTGTTCACCCCCAGAATCGCGGCCGCGTAGTCCTTTTCGCGCACGGCGACCAGCGCACGCCCCAACCCGGTGCGCTTGAGGTTCAGCATGAAGATCGTCACCAGGACGCACCAACCGAAGGCGACGTAATAAAAGCCGGCATCCGAGGTGATCGGCTGCCCCAGTAACGCCAGCGTCGGTGATTGCAGCGATGCGTGCGAGCCGCCCGAGACCGTCGGCGAATGGTTCAGCACCCAGTCCATGATGAACTGCATCGCCAGGGTGGTGAGCGCAAGATACAGCCCTTTCACGCGCAGCGCGGCAAAGGCAAACAGGCTGCCGATCACCGAAGACGCCAGCCCGCCAATGATCAGGGCAAACTCCCACGGCACGCCAAAACGTGCTGCATGC